>PPYF01017259.1_pt1 | contig 12202 bp, 10 predicted proteins | sample 1559871 | NCBI WGS metagenome assembly PPYF01 (sample SAMN08240021, study PRJNA423297) | Human gut metagenome, whole genome shotgun sequencing project. | reverse complement strand
TCCCTTTGACCGCTTGGGAAATCCGCCAGTCTGTTTCCCGCCGCGGTGTTTGACCTCAACAGGCAACTTGGCTATATAATCACATATTTTCCAAGTACGCAAATCGACCTCTACGTGAACCTTGTTTTACCGCGGAATTCTGCGGTTTTATCGGCGTGTCTCACAACGTGGTTTCAGGGTCCGCTTCGGCCCTGCAAACAGCCCCGACCAAGGCTGCACCCCGCACTTCTACCAATCATTTTTCTTATATGGTGTTCCAGAACCTTGCAATGGCGCGGTTTTCGAGTGGCGTCGCCTGCTTGCGGCGGCACAGCGCATGCCGGCATGCTGGGCGCATGGCTTCTAATCTTGTACATCACGGACAATCATTCGACGACCAGCCGCTCGGATTCGGCACGCTGGCCATTCACCTCGGCAACGGGGTCGACGCCGAAACCGGCGCGATCCGTCGCCCCATCACGCTGGCGAACACCTACGCGCTGCCCTACGACGCCTCGGCCTTGGCGATTGCCAAGCATCTCGAATCGCTGGATGTGGTGCGTTTCGTGGCGTACCCCGGTCTGGAATCGCACCTGCACCACGAGGTGGCGGCCAGCCAGCTGGCCCGCCCGGACTCCGGGTTCGGCGGCGTGCTGTCGTTCGGCCTCGACACCGACCACGACGGGCACAACCGATTCGTTTCCAAGCTCAATGTGATTACGTCTGCCGTCTCGCTCGGCCATGACCAATCGCTGATCGTGTTCCTCGGCGAGGATGACGAGCGCCAGTACCTGTACCCGCCTGAGTTCCACCGCGGCTTCTTCCGTCTGGCCGTGGGTCTGGAGGATACGGACGATTTGATTCGCGACATCGATCACGCGCTGGTGGAGGCCGGATTCGAGGTGTGAGACCGCACCGCGCGCATGATTTCGGCCTCTTCCGCCCTGCTGCCGCCGTCAGTGAGTCACAAAATGGCTCGGTGACGACGATGGCAGGGCTTTTTACGTCGGCACGGGGACAATACCTGGCGGTCTGCCGACGATGACGGCACTTATCGTCGGCAGACCGCCAGTTTTTGGACCGTCGCCGACACAAAACGCCGATTTGCCGTCGGCAATGGTCCAAAAACTGGCCCTATAACGACGCCAACGCGGCTCAGCATCGGCGCATCGCCATTTCGTGGCCCACTGCCGACGCTGGCCTCATGCCACGGCACTCAGCGTCGGTAGAGAGACAACCATTGGCACAGCGACGACACCACGAACCTGCGACACGGAAAAAACAACATACCGTCGACCTACTGCCGTCTTGTGCAAAATGTCTTAAGCCGCTCGACCAAGTCGCCGACTGAGCCTCTTCCATAGGGACCCCAATCCGTTACCCAGTGTAGATGCGGTGCAACGCCGAACTCAACTACGTTGCGCGCATGCACCTTTATGCATAGCAGGCATGGCTGGGCGTTTGGCGGGAGCGGTTTTCGGCTCCCCTCTCTGAGGGGAGCCCCTTTCCGCCTGGCAAGAGAAAACCCCGACTGTCCGTGGGAACAGTCGGGGTTGTTGAAGTTCGCTAGGCGACTAATCAGCCGAGGATGGCGAGAATGTCGCGCGCGCCGACGATGAGGTAGTCCTCACCCTCGTAGTGGACTTCGGTGCCGCCGTACTTGGAGTACAGCACCTTGTCGCCGACCTTGACATCCATCGGGATGCGCTCGCCCTTGTCGTCACGACGGCCCGGGCCAACGGCCAGGACTTCACCCTGCTGCGGCTTCTCCTTGGCGTTGTCCGGAATATACAGACCGGAAGCGGTCTGGGTCTGGGCCTCGGCCTGCTTGACGATGATCTTGTCTTCCAACGGTGTGAGCTTAATCGACACTGTGGGTCACCTCGTATCTACTTGTAGTTCGATAATGCCGCGCCAGAACGCCTCAAGAGGCTGACGATCACTTGCGTTGTCCCTTTGCGCTAGGACACATCGTAGCGCGATTATTAGCACTCTGCCAACTCGAGTGCTAACGCTGTGAGAGAAAATCGGCGAATCGCAACGCTCAGTTGCCGCGGCGGGCAAGAATGGAGTCCAAGCCTGCGCCCAACGAATCGGTGGTCGCCGCTGGCGCTTCGACGTCGGCACGCTCCTCGGATTCGTGGAATGCGGCTCGCTGGGCGGCGTTTGCAGCCTCGTCATCGGCGTCCGTAGCGGCGTTCGTATCGGCATCATCGCGCTGCTCCGACTCAGTGTCTACAGCGTTTCCGGCACTGACAGCCTTGCCCGCATCGGCGGCCTTGGCATCGTCCGCGGCCTTGACGGCTCGGGCCTCGTCAATCAACTTTTCCGCCACTGCGGGTTCGACAGGTTCCGCCTTGGACACCTGACGGGTCGACTTGATCTCCAAGCTTTCCGGAGCGTTGTCGGCGTTATGTTCCCCACCCAAAGTGAAGGAGATGAGATCCTGCGAGGTGGACATATCGAAGACGTCCAGTGCTCGGGCAGGGCGTACGCTGACCAGTTCCGACGTGGCATCGGCAGCGGCAGCGGCATCGTCGCGCTCATCGCGCTCGTCACGCACCGTAAGCGATGGTTCAACTCGAGGGGCGACGGACTTGTCCGACTCAATCGACTTGTCTGTGCGAACGGAGGCATCAGGTGTGGCGGAAGATTCGCTGGTTTCGGCAGCGGACTTACGGTCGGCGGATTCATCGACCATAGCAGACGGCTCGGCGGCAGGCTTATCGGCGGCGGACTGTGCAATATCAGACTTCTCAGACTGTTTGGCGTGCTCTTCCGCGGCCTGATATGCGGCGGCGGACTGGCGTGAGGCCTTGGCCTTGGCCTGCTCAATCTCGGCATCGCGTAACGCGCGGCGAATCTGCCGCTGTTCCATGACCTCGGTGGCAGCATCCTCAACATGCTCGGAAAGCTCCTTGGCAGGCGCAGTTACGGCCGCAACCGGTTCGGCCTTGTTCACGCGCTTGCTGTCCTTGGACTCGGCAGACGGTTTCTTGGACCAGCCCGTACCGCTATGGGTCCGCTCGTAGCGGACCACCTTGCGCTCCCATTGCCGGGCCTGGCGTGAGGCATTGGCTCCCAGCACCAGCACCAGCAGTAACAGCACGAACGGAATAAGAGCAAGCAGCGGGCTGAAATGCAGGGGGAACGATACGGCAAACACCAACACGGTTATGGCAAGCAGGCATACGGCGAGAATCTGCCGGCGGCGGATGGCCGCGCGGCGCAGTTCCCGCACATGGGCGATGTGCTCAGGTGTCAGCCTCGCTGACGGTGTTGATGCTGGCATTGCTGCCCCTTTCGCCTTATGCGGCTTGATGTCTCCGAATCGTCTGCCGTTCTCTGCATCAACGATATGCAGGGAAGGCGAATAACGATCCTGCCGGTGCTCGTCCACACGTTTCATGCCGTTGGCCGTACGTACGGGCAGCCATACAACGATAATAATCGCCACAATCACCAGCACGACGACAGTGCTCAGTGACTCATAACCCATAGAGTCAAGGATAGGAGACGTGCCGACGAACTGGGGCTTTCCGTCCGGGCGTGTCGGAGCGGAATTCTTCCGGTCGACGCTTATCTGGAACCGGCGGCGGCGAGTCTAGCGGCGAACCCTTGCCCCATATCTTCAGCCAACAGCGCAAACGTTACGTGGTCACGCCACTGGCCATTGACATACATATACCGCTCGCGCAGTCCCTCATGATGGGCTCCGACCTTACGCACCACAGCCAAAGAGCGCGCGTTATCCGGCAGAATGGCGATTTCCAGCCGATGCAACGCGGGCCCGAATGGGTCTCCGAGCGCCCAATCGGCAAGCATGGCCAGTGCCATTGGCGCGAATCCGCGGCCGGCGCACCGTTGATCGACCCAATAACCAACCACGCCGGTACGCATGGCACCATACACGATGGCTCCCAACGAAATCTGGCCGACGATACGCATCTGGTATTCGATGGCGAAGATCACGCCGACGCCATGCTGCTCGTTACGGCGCTGCCGCTGCACCCATTGATTGAAGGTGATGGAGCCGCCATGCATCGGGTCACCGGATTCCCAAGGTGCCAGCCAGTCGTTGTTGCGCCAGCGCACTTCGTTCCAGCCGTCCTCATCATCCATGGTCAGGGGGCGCAGGACTATCGGAAAACCGGGATGGGTGAGACGTGGCGGGCGGATCTGGTGGTCCAGCTTGAACGCCTCTTTAATCGACTGGAAAACTGACACGGCCTTTATTGTAGCCATATGAAGGTCTTGCGCCGCTACCGTGGCCACTTTCGTTTTACGATGGAAACACTAGATTGTGCGGTATGAGCGAAGTGGGCAGTGGCATGAATATCGGCAGCGACTACAGCGGCACGGAGAAAACAGAGAAGACGGATAAAGCGACGCTGCGCCACCATATACTGTCTCGGCGCAAGCGCGTTCCAGCGGAAGAACGCGGAGCGGCCGGTGAATTGCTGGTGCGACGGTTCCCGGCACACATGATTCAGGATGGTCCCACAGTGGCGGCATATGTGTCGATGGGTTCGGAAATCGAAACCCGGCCACTGTTGCGATGGCTGCGGGCTCATGGCTGCCACGTGTTGGTGCCAAGGTTGGGGTCTGGGTTGGAAATTGGCTGGAGTGTGCTGGATTCATTGGAATCATTGCGCTCGATGGATGCAGTGGGTGGCGCGAACAATGCCGGTAGCTGCAGCTCTCCCAGCACCGTCCATCACAGACCCGATGAGCCAACTGGCGCAGTTCTACCGCCCGAAGCGTTGGAGAAGGCCGATCTGGTCATCGCTCCGGCTTTGGCAGTGGACCCGCAGGGCAATCGTCTGGGGCGCGGAGCCGGCTGGTATGACCGGGCCTTGGCTCGCCGCAAGCCCGCATGTCCCCTGATTGCGGTGTGCTGGCCGTGGGAGGTGTTGGACATTGATTTGCCGGCCGAACCACATGATGTGCCGGCCGACGGAGTGCTGACGCCGGAGGGATACCGGCGGCTTGGCGAATCGGGCCGGCTGAGTTGACCGGCCGGCCAAGATACTCGGCGCAAGCCAGACTGACCAACCAGCCACGCACACTGGCCGATGGAACCAGAGTGGCAACAGCAAGCTGGCTAGTAAGACCGTAACGCCAATGTGTCAGGGCGGCGACTAGGATATGAACGGTTGCGTGGCATGGCGTTTGGGCCATCCGCGAGAAATATGACTTTGTTGGAGGAATCCGTTGCCTACCTATCATTACCGTTGCAAGAACTGCGGCTATGACTTCACCGAACAGCAGTCGTTCAATGACGACCCGATTACCGTGTGCCCCAAGTGCTCGCAGGAGCAGGTGCGCAAGGTGTATTCCGCCGTGCCGATTGAGTTCAAGGGTCACGGCTTCTACCGCACCGACAAATCCGGCAAGTAAGGTCTGTACACCCGCTTTTCCTCTGTAAACGACGGTGTCGACGGCGGTATGCCGCGGATATTGGCACTACGGGCACTGTCTGTTGCACGGGTTTGAAGCGTTGTGGATAACTTGGCAAGCTAGAACCACATAGGTCGATTTGGCTTGCGCTTACGAAAAACTTCAGGTCACCATGGTTGCATGGTGACCTTTTCGTTTATTAAGCCGCCTGCGCGCGGCTCATTGCGGCGACGGCGCATGGCGGATGCCTTGCGCCGACTCACTGCTGCGTTGTGCGTGGGACTCGCAGTGTTGTTTGGGCTTGAAGCCGTATTGGCCGTGGTGGAGACCGAGCCGATGGTGGTGGCCGCCCGCTCGATTCGACGGGGTGACATTATTCTGGCCGCCGACGTTCAGTTGGCTGATATGCCGGTATCTGCGGCAGGCCCGTCTTGGACAGGCAATATTGAGGATGTGGTGGGCAAGGTGGCGCAAATCGATATCGAAGCAGCCGATCCCATTTCCACGCATATGGCCAGAGATGCGCCCGTAGCACCGACCGGCACTACGGTGATTGAAGTCCGCTTGGCCAGTAGCGTCGACGATGTATTGGCCGGCGATCAGGTGAGACTGGTTTCCGCCGTCGGTTGCGAAGGTGCTGATTGCACGCTGGCCGAGAACGCCACGGTGATGAATGTCGGCAAACCGGATGCGACTGGCGCATTGGGAGGCAACGACCGACTGGTGTCGTTCGCAATGCCGCCGGAGGCCGCGGCCAAGGTTATGGAGCTGCAACAGGCCGGAGCGATTATGGCCGTTGTGCGGTAGGAAGCGGAATCGGCCTTCGGCCGATACTGTGTTTTCCGCAGCCTGTCGGCTGCGGAAAACACAGTGTTGGGGCGCACAGAGTGCGCCCCAACTCCTACTCGCGCTCGTTAAAAACGGCCCAATGCGGCGGCAGTTCGCCGAGGATGCGTTTGTCGTCGTCGGATTGCCGTTGTTGGTCGGTCTGCATGTCTCCGGGCTCGAGTTTGACACCGTCAGCGTCAAACTGCTCAGTGCCCTTCATCACCACGCGCTTGTGCTTGCGCGGTGTGCGCCGTGTAGCCGAGTATTCCGCCATGGTTATTCAACCTCGCGATAGATCTCACCGATACGGCTGACGATACGGTCGACTTCCTTATCGGGGTTCACGAAGGCGGCGACACTCCAGACGGTCATCACATTCCAGCCCAAGGAAATGAGATCCTGTGCCGACAAACGATGACGCCTACGCGTGGATTGCACGGACATAAAGTTCGCGTCATCGGTCTGCACGGCCAAGGCAAACGGCTTGTCCTTCAATCCCACCACGAGCGGAATCTTCACGCCCTTGTCGAATCCATAATCAACAGCAGCGTTCAGTCCTCGCGCGCGCAACCTGTCGGCGATATCGTCGAACAGCACGTTGCCGCCTGCCGCATCACGCAACGGAAGCACCGGACGGTCGTCAAGCTGTTCGGCCCACGTCAACATGGTCTTCAGGAACCGAGGACCGGACTGGTGCAGTCGTTCTTCGTCCAAATCTTCGGAACCAAAGGCCGACACAATATCCAAGCTGTGGTCCGCCAATGCCAGGGCATCCAGCAACAGTCCGCGACCGCCTGTGCTTTCGAGCGGGCCGAACTGCTGAAGCAGACGTCCGTGCGTGGTTTTCGCATAGCACATCGACAGAATCACGTCAGTGGCACGACCTCCGGCCACGTCACGCAAGGAAACCAACCGCACATGGCGCAGGAATCGGCCCATCGCCTTGGATTTGCCTGCCAACGACTTCAATTCGGCACCCAAGCGTGTGCGGAATGCGTCGGTCAACATCACGACCACAAGTCGATAGCTGGAAGGAACCACGGCAAAACCGGCGGCACGTTGCGTAATCAGACGCACCACTTCATCAATCTCCGGCTGGCTGGATTCCACCAGACCAGAAGACATAACCGGCACACCGCTCGCTTCCACACGGTGGAATCGCACCTCACCGGCAGCCGGCTCGGTGGCCACATCATAGCGAACAGGACCATATCCCTCGGATTCAAGGAATGCGGACAGGCGCGGCGCACGGCGAGACGGGGCAGCATCCACCTCGATATGAGGCAACGTGTCGATCAGCTGCTTGACGCTTTCGCTGGTTACCGTCGCGCAGTGGGCGATCACCACCACCTGCTGCACGCGGCCGATGATGGACAGCAACTCGATAGCGGGAATGTGCGCGCACGCATCGAGAATCGCCACATCAGCCAGCACACCCGGCTCGGTGAGTGCGGCGAGCGTACCCGGCGCGGCCACCAGAATCGGCTTGGCCGCGGCCAGAATCTCCGGATGATCACGGCGAATCCTGCTCAGCGACACACTGGCGCGCCCTGCCAGCACGGTGTGCATCTGGTTGGCTTCCTGAGTGCGGGAGAACAGCATGTCGCACAGGCGGCGCATGGATTCCTGCGACACCATCGGTCCGATGGAGCGCACGTGCTCCACATCGACCTGCGCAAAGCGGTCGGATGCGGCCTGCAGCGCGGCACCATCCTGGTTGGAGATGATGGCGGACGAACGCACAATGTCCTCAAACACGGTGGTCCACCAGGCCAGCTGCACTTCGCCGCGCACCTGCTCCACGCTCACTCGGCGAGCGTTGAGATCGGCGACCAGTTCGTTCAGTCCGGCAGAGGCGAATTCCTGCTCCAGCAGGCAACGCTCCGGCAAGGTGTCCAGTGCCTTGCGATCATCCAGCAGTGCTTTCAGGCGTGCTTCCATCTTCTCGAAATCGGCGGTTTCCAGATTGCCACCAGCGGGTGTGGTGGAAAGCACGGTATCCAGCGCGGTCATATTGCTGACCAGCGCCTCTTGGGTGGAGATGATCTCGTCGAGCTTGCTGGGCAGCACCGGCCAACCGCCGTGAGGCACGAACTGATGCCACTGCTCCCCTTGCTTGGCGACTACCTTCAACGCTTCGTGCAAGTCCTCGACCTGCGCGCCGACGCGCAGCAGATCCTTGGCTTCCTTGATGTGGCGGCGGCGCTCCCAGAATCCCATCGACGTGCCCTCGGCCTTGCGCTGGCTCTTCGGCTTGGTGGCCTCGATCATGGAGCTGATGTCTCGCTCGAAAATCTCCGGCTGGAACACGTCAAGCACTCGTCGCAGATTCTTCAAAACCGTAACCTGACGCTCCCACTCGCGGGTGGTGGGAGGAACCGGGAATCCGCAGGTCTGCACGGTGCGTGCCACCTGCTCACGGGTGGCGGGCAGGAAGCGACGCAGCAAATCGTCCACGCGCTGGTAGGCGGTTACTGCCTGTTCTTCAGTGGTGATGGACGCCTTGTACCATGCGGTGTCTTCCGGGCCGATGGTGTATTCGCCGAGCTCGCCGGCGCGTTCCATCTTGCCGATCCATGTGTCAATATCGTTGGCGATGCTCAGGGCACTTGACTCGTCAAGTCGAACGTGGGTGGCAGGGTGCGTCGGGAGCACGGAGATACGGGCCAGATTCTGAATGGTCTCGTATGCGGACACATTCCACTTATCGTTGCCCCCGTGCAGGTCGCCCAGATAGCGGGTCAAGCGCGAGCGCACGCCCACGAGTTCGTCGGCCAGCTGGTCGAATCGCTGGGTGGCGACTCCGGGCTGGAATCCGACTGCGGCAATCAGCTGCTTATCAAGCGCGGCGTTGGCGTGTTCATCGGATACATCCAGTACCTGCGCCTTCATCTCATTGGCGGAAGCCGTCTGGATGAACAGACGCTTCTGCTCGGCCACGCCGGGCACGTACAGCACGGAACGACCATTCATCAGGCAGCGCGATGCGATGGCCACAGCCTGCTCCGCGGTGCCCTTCGGGAAGGTGCCGTCGACCACGATGCTATGGCCATTGGCAGCAAGTGACGCGGCATATCGCACCGTATTGTCCACATCGCCGACTTCGTACTCGGCATGCGGGTCTACGTCGAAAGGACTGTATTGCGGAATATTGGCATCTTTGAGCGCGGTGCGGGCGGATTCGTCGCCGGCAAGCGCGTCCAACAGCACATTGCCGGTGGGGCCGTTCTCCAGCTGGTCGATGAACTGTCGGCTTTCGCTGATCATCTGCGACGAGGGGTCCATGAAGCATCCGAGCACAATCTGGCGCTCGATGGCGAAGTCGGAGATACGCTCCGACGCTTCGGACGAAATACGGGCGAACATCGCGGAAGTTTCGGGAGTGCCACTGTCATAGCTGGCACCGTCAAACAGGGAATCCTCATCCAGGAACACCCCCTGCTCACGCAATGTATTGACGAACGCGACGTTCAGGGCCACGCGACCGGTGAATCGAATGGTGGTCGACAAGCCATCATCCTCGATCGTGACGCTCACCGGGTACAACAGCACCGGCAGCGCGTTGCCCTTCCACGTGGCCACGCCGACCACGAGCGACAACTCCGCCACGCCGGAAATCCTGCGTTTGGCGGCCTGGTCATCCAGCACGCGCCCAATATGGCGTTCGGCGGCCTTAAGCACACCCGTGTCGCGGAACAACGAATCCAACCGGACATGGCCGGAAGCGAACAGCTGGGCGATGCCGGAGGGATGGGCATGGGTCATCTCCAGCTTCGCGGCCAGTTGATTCACATCCTCGAGCGGCGATGGCGGCTGCATGCTGCGGTATTGGTCACGCCAGCGACGGATGCGATTCAGACCTTCCGTGAGATTCTGGTTCTGAGTCTGGCTCTGGGTCATCTCTCGACTCACTTTCCAACCGCTTCGCGGTATTCCTGATAGCCCTTGTTGTGAGACAGGGCTTCGTCAATATCGGCCTCGCCACGGGCGGCGAGCCAAGAATACATGTCGTCGTACAGGTACGGATTCATGGCGAGGAACGCCAGCAATTCGGGATGACGGGCGACTTCGAATTGAACATTGAAATCTTGCGTGGTTTTTGCCTCGTCAGAGGTCAGGCCATCGACTTCGACTGCCGGCTCCTGTGCTTTCAGCTCGCCCTTGGCCACACGCTCGAACACCGAGCCGGGCTCGAAGACCGGAGTGTGTACGCCCGTGGAGTCGATATCATATGCTTCGGATACCGACTGCTGGGCGGTTTCGGCAGCCGGCTGCTGGTCTGCTACGCCTGCTGCGGTGGCTTCTTGATATGCTTCGGCTGCGGTCCGCTGCTGATCGTCCGGTACGTCAGCTGCCGGCTGGTCGGTTTCAGACTGGGCGGTTGCCGGCTGAGCGGTCTCAGGCTGGGTGTTTTCAGATTGAGCGGCTTCGGCTTCCCGGGCGGCTTCAGGCTGGGCAACTTCAGCATGCTGTTCGACAGTGTCCGCCGGCTGAGAATCGCCGGCATTCCTGGTATTCGGAGCGGACTGAACGTTTTCGGCTGACTTGCTTGCGCCAGCCACCACATCGGATTCAACAACCGCCGCCGACGCCACTGCCGGCTCGCTTGTGCTGGGAGCGTGCTTAACAACGGCATGGGCGATGGCATCTACTGGAACAATACCGGAGATCCTGCTGTGCTTGGATGCAGGCGTTACAATCGTCGACTCAGGTTCGGTCTGCTGCTTCGGCAGTGCCACGGAGTTCATGGCCTGCTGGTTTTTGCGTTCGGTCTCCTGCTCGGCATGCTGGGCCAACGCATCCGCGAACAGATCACGGGGTATGGCCGGCTCATCGTTTTTCGTCACTGGCTGCGTGATATTCAGCGAGCCAAGTTCAAGCTCGTCGACCTTGCGTCGAACATTATCCGCGCTGAAGATGGCGGTCGGCTCGCCGGCCCGCAAATCAAGAATATCGTCGACGGACATATCCGCCGCATCCGGCTCCTGCGGTGCTTCGTGAACCGCATAGCCAAACAAATCAGGCACCTTGAGGTCGAGCGGCTTTGCCACTGGATCGTCGACACGAATGAAGTCCGCAGGCACATCGCCGAACTGCATGCGCATGGGAGACGTCGGCAACAGGAACTCGGCATTGGCCGGCAAGCGCAACAAATCGCCATTTTCCCGCACCACATACGATCCATTGGTCGATCCAAGATCACGGACCGAGGCCGTGCCATTGCTTTTTACCGTGAACATGGCGTGCCGTTTGGACATCGATTTGGTTTGATCGGCGACGTCAAGGCGGGTGTTGCCATCATCGGCAAGGGGGCGTAACGGCTTACGGCCGATTTCCACGCACTCCCCCGGCTTGACGCTGATCCGGTCGACACCGTTGATCTTCACCGTCCACTCGCTCACCGTGACCGCCTTCCTGGACACACTATTTGACCACACTACGTGCCATTGTGTCATCTTTTACCGGCTTTTGGCGGATTACTGGGCACAGAATTGACAACTTTCGCTCATTGCCAGCTTTGTGTTTCCACGCCGGATCGCGTTCTCCGCCTCGTCCTCGTCAACTAGTCTACTCAGTATGCGGAAACCCCGCAGCCTGAAACACAGGTGCGGGGTTCCTCGAAAAGCTGTGATTGCGGCTTATGCCGCACAAATCACTTGAGCTCGACGCTGGCGCCAGCCTCTTCCAGCTGAGCCTTGGCCTTCTCGGCATCTTCCTTCTTGGCCTTCTCGAGGACGGCCTTCGGAGCGCCGTCGACAAGAGCCTTGGCCTCGGCCAGGCCGAGGTTGGTGATGGCGCGGACAGCCTTGATGACCTGGATCTTCTTGTCGCCGACGGCGGAGAGGATGACGTCGAACTCATCCTTCTCTTCCTCAGCCGGAGCAGCAGCGCCAGCAACAGCGGCAACAGCGGCAACCGGAGCGGCAGCCTCGACGTCGAACTTCTCCTCGAAGGCCTTCACGAACTCGGAGAGCTCGACCAGGGTCATCTCGCC
>PPYF01508396.1_pt1 | contig 12203 bp, 8 predicted proteins | sample 1559871 | NCBI WGS metagenome assembly PPYF01 (sample SAMN08240021, study PRJNA423297) | Human gut metagenome, whole genome shotgun sequencing project. | reverse complement strand
CCGTTGTTCCGTGTCAGTGGTGGCGCATTATAGGGAGTTATTCCGGCCTGACAAGAGGAAATTTAAAATAATTTTCTGATCGCGCATTTTTTCAGCAAAATGCCCCGTTAATGTGCCATAAAACAAGCAATTTGCCGTTTTTGCAACCGTAATCACACTTCCTGGTGGCATACTAAGAAGGAATAAAAAGAAAAAGGAAGATTAGTAATGCCTTTAAGCGCACAACAGTTAGCTGCACAGAAAAACCTTTCGTATGTTCTGGCTGAGAAGCTGGCGCAGCGGATCTTAAAAGGTGAATATGAACCCGGCACCATTTTGCCTGGTGAGATTGAGCTGGGCGAGCAATTTGGAGTGAGTCGTACAGCGGTACGCGAAGCGGTCAAAACGTTAACGGCAAAAGGGATGGTTTTACCGCGACCGCGAATTGGTACCCGAGTCATGCCACAATCGAACTGGAATTTTCTTGATCAGGAATTGCTTACCTGGTGGATGACAGAAGAGAACTTTCATCAGGTCATCGATCACTTTCTGGTTATGCGTATCTGTCTGGAGCCGCAAGCTTGCCTACTGGCAGCAAAGGTTGGCACCGCGGAACAGAAGGCGCATCTCAATACGTTAATGGCCGAAATGGCGGCATTAAAAGAGAACTTTCGCCGTGAACGCTGGATCGAAGTCGATATGGCCTGGCATGAGCATATCTATGAAATGAGCGCCAATCCGTTTTTGACCTCATTCGCCTCGCTATTCCATTCGGTTTATCACACTTACTTCACGTCAATTACCAGCGACACAGTGATAAAGCTGGATCTGCACCAGGCGATTGTCGATGCGATTATCCAAAGCGATGGCGACGCGGCATTTAAAGCTTGTCAGGCGCTGCTACGCTCACCAGATAAGTGATAACCCGATAACAGGACATTGAATGAGCGATAAAAAGAAGCGCAGTATGGCGGGTTTGCCGTGGATCGCGGCGATGGCCTTCTTCATGCAGGCACTTGATGCCACTATTCTGAATACCGCCTTACCCGCAATCGCTCATAGCCTTAATCGTTCTCCTCTCGCGATGCAATCAGCCATCATCAGTTATACGCTGACGGTGGCGATGCTTATTCCGGTAAGCGGATGGCTAGCCGATCGCTTCGGTACACGTCGCATTTTTACCCTTGCCGTGAGTCTGTTCACGTTGGGTTCTCTGGCCTGCGCACTTTCCAACTCGCTACCACAGCTGGTTGTCTTCCGGGTTATTCAGGGGATAGGCGGCGCAATGATGATGCCTGTTGCTCGGCTGGCCTTACTGCGCGCTTATCCTCGTAATGAACTTCTTCCTGTATTGAATTTTGTCGCCATGCCGGGTCTGGTGGGGCCAATTTTAGGCCCCGTTCTTGGCGGCGTGCTGGTCACCTGGGCAACCTGGCACTGGATATTTTTAATCAATATCCCCATAGGTATTGCGGGCCTTCTTTACGCGCACAAACATATGCCCAATTTCATCACCGCACGACGCAGATTCGATACCACTGGCTTTTTGCTGTTTGGCCTCAGCCTTGTTCTCTTCTCAAGCGGAATAGAGCTATTCGGGGAAAAGATTGTCGCCAGCTGGATTGCCTTGACGGTAATTGTCACCAGCATCGGGTTACTGCTTCTCTATATTCTCCATGCGCGACGCACGCCAAACCCATTAATTTCATTAGATTTATTTAAAACCCGCACTTTCTCGATCGGTATCGTAGGCAATATTGCAACCCGTCTGGGAACCGGCTGTGTACCGTTCCTTATGCCATTGATGTTACAGGTAGGATTTGGGTATCAGGCGTTTATTGCTGGCTGTATGATGGCACCGACAGCGTTAGGTTCCATTATTGCAAAATCGATGGTTACCCAAGTCTTACGTCGTCTGGGCTATCGCCATACGTTAGTGGGGATCACGGTGATTATAGGGCTAATGATCGCTCAGTTCTCTTTGCAATCACCAGCAATGGCGATATGGATGCTGATCTTGCCGTTGTTTATATTAGGGATGGCTATGTCGACACAATTTACCGCGATGAATACCATCACACTTGCCGATCTGACCGATGACAACGCCAGCAGCGGTAACAGTGTTCTGGCGGTCACGCAGCAACTGTCTATCAGTTTAGGCGTTGCTGTAAGTGCGGCCGTCCTTCGCGTTTACGAAGGGATGGAAGGCACAACGACAGTCGAACAATTCCACTATACGTTTATCACGATGGGCATTATTACTGTTGCTTCAGCAGCAATGTTCATGCTACTGAAAACAACCGATGGTAATAATTTGATCAAAAGACAGCGTAAATCTAAGCCGAACCACGTTCCATCAGAATCGGAGTAAGTTGTAATCGTTGTTGCTGTAGGGCCGGCTGGGTTATCCGATGGATGAGTACATCAATCGCCAGCTCCCCCAGTTCATCTTTCGGTTGGTGGATAGTTGTTAATGGTGGCGTCATAAAGCTTGCCAGTTCGATATCGTCATAGCCAATCACCGCGATATCCTGCGGAACCTGTAACTCTGCCTGATATAACGCCTGGTAAACGCCAACAGCCATAGCGTCATTTCCGGTAAAGACAGCCTGAGGACGCAGCGGATGTGATAACAGTTGGCGCATGGCGTCAAACCCGCCGTTAAATTCAAAATCACCAGTGACTTCATAGCCATCAGGAATGTTGAGACCCGCACGTTTCATCGCCGCCCGATAACCTTCCAACCGCAGGCGCGCCGGAGTTTTATCCAGCGGACCGGTAATACAGGCAATACGGGTATGACCTTTATCGATCAGATATTGCGTTGCTAAGTCTCCGCCCAGCAACGAGTTATCCTGAATAAGATCGCTGTCGCCATCGAACGGAGCCCAGTCCATCATCACGGTAGGCACTGTCGGATAACGTTGCATGATTTCACGCGAAGGCTGATGCGTTTCGGTGCACAGTAACAGCAAGCCATCAACGCGTTTTTGCATCAGCGTTTCCAGATTACGATTCATCCGCTGTTCATCGCCTTCGGTATTGCAAAGGACAAGACTATAACCGCGTTCGAAGCAGCTGCGTTCAACGCCACGCACCAGTTCTGAATAGAAAGGATTGGTACTGGCAGTGATCAACATGCCAATGGTATGTGTTTGATTGAGTTTGAGGCTACGCGCCAGAGCTGATGGCGCGTAATTGAGTTCTTTAATCGCCGCTTCAACTTTGGCTGTAATCGCTTCACTGACGAAGCGATCTTTATTGATAACGTGAGAAACTGTTGAGGTAGAAACGCCCGCCAGGCGGGCAACATCTTTCATTGTAGCCAAGCGTCACCTCTGCCTGTCTAAAAATGCGTCGATCTCTTCACGCCACGGTACGGAAGGTTGTGCGCCTTTACGTGTTACGGCAATCGCAGCGGCTGCATGGGCAAAACGAATCGCCTCTGGCAATGGTTTTTCTTCCAGCAACGCCGTGATTAACGCGCCGTTAAAGGTATCTCCGGCAGCAATGGTATCGACAGCCTGCACCCGGAATCCAGGAACGCGCTGACCTTCACCATTCACGCTAGCCCATACACCACGACTTCCTAAAGTAATCAGTACAGTACGGATACCTTTTTCATGCAGTACCTGCGCCGCCTTCGCTGCATCTTCATCATTTTCAACACGAATACCGGTGAGCTTTTCTGCTTCCGTTTCGTTTGGCGTAATAATGTCCACCAGCGCCAGAAGTTCGTCAGGAAGTTCGCGAGCCGGAGCCGGGTTAAGCGCAACGATAGTCTTATTTTGATGGGCGATTTTCGCCGCTGCCATCACACTTTCGAGTGGTGATTCCAGCTGCATTAATAATGCCGACGCGTTGGCAATACGCTCACGTTGCGCTTCCACCAGCGCCGGGGAAAGGGCAGCATTAGCGCCGGCATGAATACCGATGACATTCTCACCTTCACCATTAACAAAAATCAGCGCCACACCTGTTGATTCGCCTTTGATCACGCTGACCGGAGAAATATCGATGTTATCAGTGGCGAGCTGCTGACGTACGCTCTCGCCAATGCTGTCATCACCCGTACAGGCAATAAACGCGATATTCGCACCGCTACGCCCAGCAGCCACAGCTTGATTCGCGCCTTTGCCGCCAAATGCAACCTGATAGTGGTTACCGGTTACGGTTTCGCCTGGAGTAGGAAAAGATTGAAGATTAAGAATGTGGTCAGCATTAATGCTGCCAAGAACAACGAGGCTGCCTGCGTTTTGCATATTCGGGATGTCCATAAAATGCGCCACCGTGTTAGGGTGGCGCGTGCCCTGCTTTTCTTTATATTACACGTTCATCTGTCGATGACGTATTTATGTCACCATCAGGTCATACAACCTGATTAAAACTACTGCTTAACAACCAGTTTCAGATCAACCGGATACTTAGCCTGAACTTTCTCGCCTTTCAGCACTTTATCTGCGGTTTCGACGCCTTTCGCGCCAATCTGATCGGGTAGCTGAGCGATAGTCGCTGCTAGTTTGCCATCATTCACCGCTTTTTCGCCATCCGGTGTACCGTCAAATCCGACGACCATCACATCCGATTTACCGGCAGTTTGCAGTGCGCGCAGCGCGCCAAGCGCCATTTCATCATTCTGCGCGAATACAGCCTGAACATCCGGATGAGCGGTCAACAGGTTCTGCATTACGTTCAAACCTTTGGTGCGATCAAAATCTGCAGGCTGGCTGGCAAGAACATTAAACTTGTGAGCAGCAACGGCCTGCTGGAAACCTTCGCCACGTTCACGGGCTGCGGATGTACCGGCAATGCCTTGCAGCTCGATAACTTTGGCACCTTCACCCGCTTTCTTCGCGATGTAATCACCGGCGATTTTGCCGCCCAGTACGTTATCAGATGCAATGTGGCTCACCACTTCACCTTTCGTTGCCTGGCGGTCAAGAGTGATAACCGGGATGTTCGCCTGGTTAGCCATCTTCACAGCATTACCTACTGCGTCGGAGTCGGTCGGGTTAATCAGCAGAATTTTGGTGCCGCGGACGGTTAAGTCCTGCACGTTCGCCAGCTCTTTCGCCGGGTTGTTCTGGGAGTCCAGCACCACCAGGTTATAGCCAAGTTTATCCGCCTCTTTCTGCGCGCCATCTTTCAGCGATACAAAGAACGGGTTGTTAAGCGTGGAGACCACCAGCGCGATGGTGTCTTTTCCAACAATGCGACCTTTTCCGCCCGCCAGACTCGTACCGCCCAGAACCACCGCAGCAATAGCATCCAGCTCATAGCCAGTCCCCGCCGTGGGTTGTGCGGAGGAGAGACGCGCCACTTCAATGATCCCGGCCAGCGATGCCAGCAGACCACAAAGAGAATAGACGATGATTTTGATTTTATTGACGTTGATACCAGAAAGACGCGTTGCCGCTTCATTGCCGCCCAGCGCGTAGATGTAACGCCCCAGACGCGTGTGATGCAGCATGTACCAGGCCGCGAGGAAGACAATCCCCATGATCCAGACTGGCGTCGGTACGCCCAGCGGACGACCAATACCAAACCAGCCAAACAGATCGGCGTTCTCAGTAAAGCCGGTATTCACTGGGCTACCATTGGTATAAACCATGGTCACGCCGCGCAGTAAAAGCATCATAACCAGCGTAGCGATAAACGCCTGGACGCGACCTTTCGCTACAATCACCCCAGTTACCGCACCAATTGCGGCACCTAACGCGAGAGCGGCAGCGACAGCCACCAGCGCATTGACTTCAATGCCGACGATAGATGCAGCAACTGCGCCGGTCAGCGCCAACAGAGAACCTACCGACAAGTCGATACCCGACGTCAGGATCACCAGCGTCATCCCGACCGCCATAATGGCGTTCACCGAGGTTTGCTGAAGAATATTGAATAAGTTATTGATGGTGAAAAAGTTCGGGCTTAACGTCGAGACAATCGCGATCAGCACCAGCAGAGCGATAAGCGATTTCTGCTCCATCAGCCACGCTTTCGTGAAATAACGGCGACCAGAGACAGTCTGGGTTGTCATTTTTTTACTCCTGATTCACGCGATTAAGCTTGCCCACAGCGGCAGCCATTAACACTTCCTGGGTGGCCTGCTCACGAGTAAATTCCCCGCTGAGATGCCCTTCATGCATGACGATGATGCGATCGCTCATGCCTAATACTTCTGGCATCTCCGATGACACCAGAATGATGCTCAAGCCATCGGCTTTGAACTGGTTAATCAGTTGATAGATCTCTTTTTTCGCGCCGACATCTACGCCACGGGTAGGCTCATCGAGGATCAACACTTTAGGGCGTGTCATCAGACCACGGGCAATCGCTACTTTTTGCTGATTGCCACCGGAAAGCAGACCAATTGCCTGTTCCATCGATGGCGTTTTCACATTAAACAGACGAATGAAATCACTCACAGCCTGCTGTTCATCGGCATGCTTCAAACTGCCGCCAGCGCGGCTGAAGTAGCGCAGCGCGGTCAGCGACATGTTCTCTTTTACTGACATGCCCAGCACTAAACCGTCACGTTTACGGTCTTCGGAGATATAAACAATGCCGTTTGCCAGGCCATCCTGCGGCGAACGGGTAACGACTTCATGCCCATCCAGGGTGACGTAACCGCTTGTGCGCGGCAGTGCACCGTAGAGCACTTTCATCAGTTCGGTACGCCCAGCGCCCATCAAACCAGAGACGCCAAGAATTTCGCCTTTGCGTAAAGTAAAAGAGACATCGTTAACGCCAGGTCCGCAGAGATTATCGACTTTCAGGCGGATATCTCCCGGCGCTTTGTTCAGGTGCGGATATTGATCTTCCAGCTTGCGGCCCACCATCATCTCAATCAGAGAATCTTCGGTCAGTGATGCCACTTCGCGCTCAGCAATAAATTGTCCGTCACGAAAAACGGTAACGTCATCGCAAATCTCGAAGATTTCTTTCATGCGGTGGGAGATATAGACAATACCGCGGCCTTGCGATTTCAGCTCGCGGATGACGCGGAACAAGGATTCGGTTTCGGTATCGGTCAGCGCATCGGTCGGTTCATCCATAATGATGACTTTCGACTCAAAGCTCAGCACTTTGGCGATTTCAACCATTTGCTGGTCACCGATGGAAAGATCGCCCACCAGTTTGTCGCTTTTAAAGCGCAGGTTAAGTTTAGCCAGCAATTTATCCGCTTCGGCATACATGGTTTTCCAGTCAATTTTGCCAAAGCGATTAACAAACTCACGACCGAGGAAAATGTTTTCGGCAATGGTTAACTGCGGGATCAGGTTCAGTTCCTGGTGGATAATCCCAATCCCGGCTTCCTGGGAAGATTTCGGCCCGGTAAATGTCGTTTCTTTCCCCAACCATAAAAGCGTACCGGCATCGCGAGTATAGATACCAGTAAGCACTTTCATCATGGTGGATTTACCCGCGCCGTTTTCGCCCACCAGCGCCATCACGCGGCCCGGATAGACATTTAACGCTGCGCCCGAGAGGGCTTTTACGCCCGGGAAGGCTTTATCGATGCCTTTAAGCTGAAGTAATGCTTCCATGACGGCCTCAGAACGTCACGCCAGCACAGAGAATGATATTCGCATACGGAGAACATTCTCCGCTGCGAATTACCGCCTGACTTCCTGCGGTTTGTTGTTTGAATTGTTCATGCGTGGTGTAACGAATTTCAATGGTGTTTCCCTGGTGTTTTTGCAGCTGCTCAAGGTGAGTGAGCAACGTTTCGTGGAGTTGCGGATTATGTTGTTTGATCTCTTCCGCGATAATGACAGCCTCGACCTGCATTTCATTTGTGACTACACCCAGCACCTGCATAAAAGAAGGTACACCCTGGGTTAATGCCATATCGATACGCGTTGTACTTTTGGGGATGGGTAAACCAGCATCACACACCACCAGCGTATCGGTATGTCCCAGTCGGGAGATCACCGATGAAATATCAGAATTAAGAACGGTGCCTTTTTTCATTTTTTTCTCCATCAGCGAAACGTTTCGCTGACCCGCAGTTTAATCCTGACTGAGTTGGGAAAACCATCGTGACGTTACGGAAATGTGATCAACCTCGAAACGTTTTACATGGTGATTAACCATGAAAACAAAAACGCCCCCTTATGGAGAAAGGAGGCGTCTGGCGTTAGATTTCGACCTGAGTACCCAGTTCGATAACTCTGTTTGGCGGGATTTCAAATTGATCCGGTGCCCGCAGCGCATTACGTTGCAGCAGCAAGTACAGCTTGCCGCGCAGACGCAAATACCACGGGCGTTTGCCGAGGATCAACGACTCATGCGACATAAAGAAGGAGGTTTCCATCATCCGGCAACTTAATCCTTCCAGACCGCAGCGGTGGAAAACTTCTTCCACGTTTGGCGTTTCTCGCCAACCATAACTTGCCACCACGCGCCAGAAAGTGGGCGACAGTTGTTCAATCTGTACCCGACGGACGTTATGGACATATGGCGCGTCTTCGGTGCGCAGAGTTAACAGAATCACCCGCTCATGCAATACCTTGTTATGTTTCAGGTTATGCATCAGCGCAAAGGGAATGACGTTGATTGCACGCGACATATACACCGCGGTCCCAGGCACGCGAACGGGCGGTGATTTCTCCAGCGAAGCAATCATCGCTTCCAGAGAGTTACCATGTTCATGCATCCGCCGCAGCAAGCGGAAACGCTCGCTCTTCCAGGTGGTCATCACGATAAACATCACCGTACCGAGGCTCAATGGCAACCAGCCGCCGGAGAGCAGTTTATCGAGGTTAGCGGTGAACAAGGGAATATCGACACAAAGGAAAGCAATCAGGATCAGCGCAACAAAATACTTATTCCAGTGCCAGTTCTGACGTGCCACGGTAGTCGAGAGAATAGACGTCAGCACCATGGTTCCGGTCACCGCAATCCCGTACGCCGCCGCCAGGTTGCTGGAGTGCTCAAAGCTGACAATCACAATCACGACCGCGACATAGAGCATCCAGTTCACAAAGGGAATATAGATTTGCCCTGACTCCATTTCGGAAGTGTGAATAATGCGCATCGGCGACAAATATCCCAGACGTACCGCCTGACGCGTCAATGAGAAGACGCCAGAGATAACCGCCTGCGAGGCAATTACCGTCGCCAGTGCGGCGATGATCAGCAGCGGGATCAGCGCCCAGTCCGGTGCCAACAGGAAGAACGGGTTCTTAATCGCTTCCGGATTCTTTAACAACAGCGCTCCCTGGCCGAAGTAATTAAGGGTTAAGGAAGGCAATACGACGGTGAACCACGCCAGACGAATAGGGAACTTACCAAAGTGCCCCATATCAGCATACAGCGCCTCGACCCCCGTAATCGACAGCACCACTGCCCCTAATGCAATAAAAGAAACCGTTTTGTATTCAAGGAAGAAATGCACCGCCCACATCGGATTCAGTGCATGCAGCACTTCCGGGTTAGCAATAATGCTACGTAACCCCAGCCCTGCCAGAATCAAAAACCAGGTCAGCATGATCGGCGCAAACAGCTTACCGACCATAGCCGTGCCATGTTTTTGAATCATGAATAATAATGTGAGAACGATAATTGAGAGGGGAACTATCCAGGTATCCAGCTGCGGGGCGACGATTTCCAGACCTTCAATGGCGGACATCACCGAAATAGCGGGAGTAATGACGACTTCACCATAGAAAAAGCTGCCGCCGATTAGCCCCATAATCACCAGCATTGATGTGGTTCGCGCCGACGTATTACGCCCGGCAAGCGACATCAACGTCAGGATCCCCCCTTCACCGGCGTTATCTGCCCGCATCACGAAGGTGAGATATTTAATGGAAACCACAAAGATTAGCAGCCAGAAGATCAGCGATAAAAAGCCAAACACGGCATCGCGTTCAACGCCAAAACCAAACTGGCCGGACAAACATTCACGAAGTGTATATAACGGGCTGGTACCAATATCGCCGTAGACAACTCCAATCGCCGCGAGGGTAATCGCGGGCAATGATTGCTTATTATCAGTGCTCATAGACTAGTCTTTCGTTGAAATATGAAATGTGTGCTTAGTCCCTTGGCCCACAAAAAAGCGCACAGTATGCACGATTAACGGCAAAATCGTACTCCTAAATGCGGCCACATTAACCTGGCTCAAAGAAAAATACCCCTCCTTTGAGACTATTTTAGCCACCAGCAAGAAACGTCTATACTCGCAATTTACGCAGAACTTTTGACGAAAGGACGCCACTTCATTATGGCTCACCCTCATTTATTAGCGGAAAGAATTTCCCGCCTGAGCAGTTCGTTGGAAAAGGGGCTTTATGAACGTAGCCACGCCATCCGCTTGTGTTTATTAGCGGCATTAAGTGGTGAAAGTGTGTTCCTCCTTGGCCCACCAGGTATTGCCAAAAGTTTGATCGCCCGGCGCTTAAAATTCGCCTTTCAGAATGCCCGCGCGTTTGAATATCTGATGACCCGCTTCTCCACGCCGGAAGAAGTTTTTGGTCCCCTTTCTATTCAGGCGCTAAAAGATGAAGGGCGCTATGAACGTTTAACCAGCGGTTACCTGCCGGAAGCTGAAATCGTCTTTCTGGATGAGATCTGGAAAGCGGGTCCGGCAATTCTTAATACCCTGCTCACCGCCATTAACGAGCGCCAGTTCCGCAACGGCGCACTCGTAGAAAAAATCCCGATGCGTCTGCTGGTGGCGGCCTCCAACGAGCTGCCGGAAGCAGACAGCAGTCTGGAAGCGTTATATGACCGCATGCTGATTCGTCTGTGGTTAGATAAAGTGCAGGATAAAGCGAATTTCCGCTCCATGCTGACCAGTCAACAGGATGAAAATGACAATCCGGTTCCTGCCTCCTTGCAGATCACAGATGAAGAATATGAACGCTGGCAGAAAGAGATTGGTGAAATTACGCTGCCCGATCATGTATTTGAGCTGATTTTTATGCTGCGCCAGCAACTGGATAAATTACCGGATGCGCCTTATGTCTCGGATCGTCGCTGGAAAAAAGCGATCCGCTTATTGCAGGCCAGCGCCTTTTTTAGCGGTCGCAGTGCTGTCGCCCCGGTTGATCTCATTTTGCTGAAAGATTGCCTGTGGTATGACGCGCAAAGCCTGAATTTGATACAACAACAAATTGATGTATTGATGACCGGTCACGCCTGGCAACAGCAAGGGATGTTGACCCGCCTGGGCGCGATTGTGCAACGTCACCTGCAACTTCAGCAGCAACAAAGCGATAAAACAGCCTTAACGGTAATTCGTCTGGGCGGCATTTTTAGCCGTCGTCAGCAGTATCAACTCCCTGTTAACGTTACTGCTTCCACTCTGACTCTGCTGCTGCAAAAACCGTTAAAACTGCATGATATGGAAGTGGTTCATATCTCCTTTGAGCGTAGCGCGCTGGAACAGTGGCTGAGTAAAGGTGGTGAGATTCGCGGCAAACTGAACGGTATCGGCTTTGCCCAGAAACTGAATCTGGAAGTCGATAGCGCCCAACATCTTGTTGTACGCGATGTAAGTTTACAAGGCAGTACGCTAGCACTTCCAGGTTCATCGGCTGAAGGTCTGCCAGGTGAAATAAAACAACAACTGGAAGAGCTTGAAAGCGACTGGCGCAAGCAACACGCTTTATTCAGCGAACAGCAAAAATGTCTGTTTATCCCTGGCGACTGGTTAGGTCGCATTGAAGCCAGCCTACAGGATGTCGGCGCACAGATTCGCCAGGCACAACAATGCTAACGCTGGATACGCTTAATGTGATGCTGGCCGTCAGCGAAGAGGGATTGATCGAAGAGATGATCATCGCGCTGCTGGCCTCACCGCAGCTGGCAGTCTTCTTTGAAAAATTCCCACGACTGAAGGCGGCAATCACTGATGATGTTCCCCGCTGGCGTGAGGCGCTGCGCAGTCGGCTGAAAGATGCCCGAGTCCCGCCGGAACTCACCGAAGAGGTGATGTGCTATCAGCAAAGCCAGCTCCTCTCCACGCCGCAGTTTATTGTGCAGCTACCACAAATCCTGGACTTACTGCATCGTCTGAATTCCCCATGGGCAGAACAAGCCCGCCAGTTGGTTGATGCTAACAGCACGATCACTTCAGCGTTACACACGCTTTTTCTCCAGCGCTGGCGTTTAAGCCTGATCGTGCAAGCAACGACGTTAAATCAGCAGCTATTAGAAGAAGAACGCGAACAACTGTTGAGTGAAGTTCAGGAACGCATGACGCTGAGCGGGCAACT
>PPYF01671574.1_pt1 | contig 12205 bp, 12 predicted proteins | sample 1559871 | NCBI WGS metagenome assembly PPYF01 (sample SAMN08240021, study PRJNA423297) | Human gut metagenome, whole genome shotgun sequencing project. | reverse complement strand
TTTTGTCAGCATATTTATGATAATTCGGGATACGTCCGCCAAACATGATCGCTTTCAGATTCAATGTTTCGCAAAGCTCCTTACGATATTCATACATACGACGTGCGAGACGCAAACCACGATAGCCCGGGTGGATGAATACTTCAATGCCATACAGGATATTTCCTTTGGGATTATGTGTATTGAATGTTTCCTTACCCGTAACCTGTGCATACGTATGGTCGTTCTTTACTTTATCATAATCAACAATAATAGAAAGAGCACAACCAACTATTTTATCGTCAACGACTGTGACGATCTGACCCTCCGGAAAGATTTTAATCAACTTCTGAATCTGCTCACGAGTCCAAAATATATCGCTACCGTCAGAATAAACGCGGGTAAACGATTGGGATAACTGTACATAATCTTCTATTTGCAGATTGCGTATCTGCACTTTATTAATTTTTATCGGATGCTGTTCCATAACAATACGTGTTTTATAAAAGATAGTGCAAAGGTATAGTTAATCCTTTAATTGTGTTTTGAAACCAAGAAAAATTAATAATGTATTATGCAAATAAGGTGTTCAACCGACGTCACTTTTCATGTACCTACATATCACTTAAAATTATTGATGATCATTTATACTTTCTAAAAATTTTAGTCTTCGCTTGTTTCTTATTGATAAAGTCGCTCTAATTTCATCAACAGATTTTATCTCCTTTTTAATATTCTCATTTTCATACTCCTCTTTGATAAAAAGCATCCCTTTATAACGTTGATATAAATTGTATGGATAAAACTCCTGTATAGTATGCTTATCTCCTTTATATCTAGATAGTACTATTTTATTAAAAAAAGTCGACATAGGGAAATAGCATACATTACTTTCTTGCTGATTTAAGAAAAGTTCAATACTTCCAACAGGAGGATGTTGCAAATCTTTTTCTTTTTCATTATACTGCCAATCATACACAGTTGCACTACCTTTACCTATTAATATCAGTAAAGGGATGTAATCATTCGAATATTGTTTCTTCATATACATGCCAAAAGGATCACAATGTACAGCAGGAAATGTTGAAACCGGATTGACATGTACATTATGTGCATAAACAATACTCTTCATAGCAACAGGAACTGAAAAATATTCTAATAAAAATTTCGTATTCACAAACATTACTGAATCGCGACCTACAAATCGATTTACTCTCTCTGTTCCCATTTTCAGAGAAAGAGTTAGAATATGTAATATGCACTCTATCTCATCCTCTGTAAGCAAATTTCGAATTTTAGTTTTGTGGGATTTAAGATAGTCAATTGCTTTATTCCAATCTTTTTCCATCAGCAAACTTAATAACATATTAACTTCATATATCTTTTGTTTCTTATTTAAATGCATTATAAAATCGAAAATATCCATTGCTGAATTTTGATCTGCTTTCCACGTACTATTATAGTCTATACCTAATAAACACACCTTCTCTTTTGCCGTTTTACTAAAATTATGTAATCTCAATTCATTTATAAAATTTAGACTTTGGATATCAATAAACGCTGTTTCAATAGAATCAAGCATGAACTTACTATCCGTCACATACCTATTGTAAACAAGAGACATTTCCATAGGCATTTCCCAAAGGACTAGCTTGTACCCTCGTTTCTTTACACTTTCCATAATTAATCGATAAGCAAGATTACGAACAGAACTATTTCCATGTACGGATTCTCCTATGGCTATAATCTTTCCATTTTTCATTATATCTATTTCTCCAAATTCGTAATCAGTATTCAAAGGAATAAAATTGATATTCTTATTAGTTGGTAACTTCGGAAGGATCAAAGGGTATTCATTTATATTTTTATTGCCAATCATAATATCCAATTTAGAATATGCGATATATGCTTCCTTATTAATTTTTCCTTCAGCCCGAATCCTTATATTCAATAGGTTAACTCCAATCAATGGTATTTTCTTCGATACCTTGTTTAGTAAATGTCCCGAAGTAACTTTCACAGTATCTGAAAATATATATTTTTCTTCACTATTTATCCCATCTAATATAATAAAGATATTTTCAAGATTCTCTCCTTTGCTTTCAAATATCACCTGTCCTTCCTTCTCATTATTATTAGGAAGCACAATCCGTTGTTCTATTTCTGTACGAAGACGGTCAGATTGAAATCCTTTAAAATATTTTTTCGCTAATAACCTTCTCCCTGATTCCTCGATCAGATAAGGTACTGCACAACCAAGATATGCTGCGTTCTCCATCCATGAATATCCAATCGAAGAATTAGTATTTATAGAAAAATGTAAATTATATGCATCACTATAGCATTTAGAGACTGGTTGAGCTACACAGGATAAAGTGCAAACACAAATAAAAATCAATATGAAATATTCTTTTTTCTTCATTTGGTCTATATAGTTTCGCAATAAATTCAATAGATTAACATAATATCAGTCAAGTATATCTTTCTGTTCAATAATAATTTGCCGAAGATTTTCCCTTCCAGTATCCCTCTCTAACACCTTGAGCAAAATATGTCATATCATAATTAACATCTCCAAAACTATCACCTGCAGATGCATCAGCCAAAGCTGCACTTAACCAAGCAAGAACATCATCCCAACTTTCCCCTGATTTTCCAGCATTATATCCAAGATCAAAACCACTGTGATACATCATATCATAATTATATACTCCCGTCTTTGGCAAAGAGTTTGGATCATAAGTAGTTATCGTTACGTCACGACCAATATACCCATATCCTTCAACATACCCACCATTCCATACATCTTCCCTATTTAAATATTCTTCATAAGAATATCTATGATAATATCCATAAACATTCACCTCTGGTGTAACCCATCCCATACCATATACCCAACCGCCATGCCATTGACCGTCATTTATCATATAATCAAACTCTTGTGGTGTATAAGGATCCGTGGATGTTCCGGAACCACCACCGACATACTCTTTTTGAGACTCTTCATTTATTACAGAACTGTTATTCTGTAATTCAAACAAACTAAATCTACCAACTTTTTTCATAATAGCCTTATTTCTAATTTACTATATAAATCTTGAATCAACAATATTATATATTTCAGCATATAGTCTTGTTTTAATGATTTATCTGTGAAACTAATGCCAATGCACATTCTATTATTACATCCATATTATAATATTTATATTCTGCCAACCGTCCTCCAAAATATACTCTATCCTGCTGTTGAGCTAATTCACGATACTTATTATATAGTATCATATTTGCGTCACTATTTATAGGATAGTAAGGCTCTGCTCCCATCTGATATTCAAAAGGATATTCTTTCGTTATCACAGTATATGGTTGCTGACCAAACTCAAAATGTTTATGTTCTATAACACGAGTATAAGGAGTAGTTGAATCTGTATAATTTATCACTGCATTTCCCTGGAAATTAGACCGATTTTCTAATAAACAAGTCTCAAACTTCAAACTTCGATATTCCAAAGCACCATAACAATAGTCAAAATAGCGATCAATTTCTCCTGTATATATTATTCTATCTGCTACATTATCAAAGTACTTCTTATTAGATAAGTAATCAACTTCCAACAGCACATCGCTCCGTCTTAACATTCTCTCAATGATTGGAGTATATCCCCCAATCGGTATTCCCTGATACCTGTCATTAAAATAATTATTATCAAAAGTGAAGCGTATTGGCAATCGTTGGATGATAAAAGCTGGTAGTTCAGTCGCTGGTCTTCCCCACTGTTTTTCTGTATACCCTTTAATCAATTTTTCATAAATATCTTTCCCCACTAACGATATCGCTTGCTCTTCCAGATTTTTAGGTTCGATAACACCAGACTCCTGTCTTTGAAATTCAATTTTTGCTAAAGCGTCTATCGGTGTAGTCACTCCCCATATTTGATAAAATGTATTCATATTAAAAGGCAGGCTATAAAGTTCACCTTTATAATTAGCCAATGGAGAATTTGTGTATCTATTAAATTCTGAAAATGAATTAATATAATCCCAAACAGTTTTATTATTTGTATGAAAGATATGAGCACCATATTTATGAACGATAATATCCCTGACTTTTTCAGTATATACATTCCCCCCAACATGGCTACGTTTATCTATAACCAAGCATGAACGTGAACTTCGTGTTAACTGTTCGGCGATAACAGAACCATATAGTCCACAACCTATTATTAAATAATCATATCGCTTCATCATATCTATCATTTAACATTTGTGTATCCTTTATGATTTCCTCCATTCTATGTATCATTATCCTTATACCATATAATATCTTTCAATTTCTTAATATAGTCATCACTATTCAATATTCCACACTCGCCAAATAAACAATACAGACGAATAAAACCTCTATCTTGTTTTTGGATAATTAAAGCTTTGCAATAGGGATATGCGTCCCAAAATTCTTTTCTTTCTTGCTTATACTTTTCCTCTCCCTCTTTATACATTCCATAATTACCACTATCTATTGCTATAATCGGAATTGAATAGACAAAAAGAGAATCTGAATTGAACATATATTTACTAATATCATGTGGAAAGACTTGAATATCTTCTATTTTCTCCCCACTCATATAGTATCTATGTCTTTGATTAGGGCTATATATACTATAATCAATAAAGGACTTGCATTGCACTTCACTCATTATATCAGGATGCTCTTTCTTATATTTAGAAAATAATTCCTTTAAGCTATTATTCGCTATCTCCTGACTACGAGTTATCCGAATAGAATCTTCCGCAGTAAATAAAACTGGAGGCTGAAATAGAACAATACAATTTTGATCTTTTGATTGGAACATACACATAGAAAGTGTTGCTAATAAAAGCCTTTTAGAATAATCTAAATTCGAGATAGAATCACATTCTTCAAAATAGGAATTAGCTTTCATAAGTATTCCCGATTTTTTTAATAATTCTTCACTATTGAATAAATTGTTGTTCCTTATGGTTATTACCTCTCCTAATTGAATCGGATTTTGAGCGAATAGTAATTGCACTTCAAAATACAGTATATAAATGACTATTAATATATATCTCATCAGTCTGTATATTTTATCTCATAGTAATTTTTAATATCTCCAGGTTCTAACAGTTCCTTTTTACATAAACCTTGTTCATCATAAAAATGGAAATATACATTTTTACCGTCACTTGTACGAATTGCATCAGTTATTGCTACAGCATGATAATCCATATGTCCTGTATTCTTATTTAATACTTCAATGACTGCTATACCACATGCATAATTTAAATTTCCTTTAGATATCTCGTTTATAAATTCTGGAACATTTAATTCTTTTGCCTCAAATCCTAAATATTCAGCTAGCCCCTCAATATATTTACCTTTTACCCCATTAAAAGTTAAATTAAGAATTTCTTCATTAGAAAGATTCTGTTTTTTCAAGTATTCAAAATATTCTACTCTTACTTCTTCATTCGTCATTTTTTTATTCTGTAAACGAGATAGCAATCCAGAAAGGCTGTCGTATACACAAGTTCCATTAAGATCAATGACACCACTTTGCTCATTATTCTCCGAAGGAGTAATTCCCCCTCCACCACCTCCATAAAAATGATAACCATAAAATCCCGGATAACCATAATGATTGGAATAACCATTATGCCCCCAGTAACCATTATGTCCATGATAGTAATTATTATGATTAGGATTGTAACCATTATAACCTAGATATCCACCTGTATTACCCCCATTACCTGGCCAACTACTACCAGGCCAAAAGGAGCCACCTCCACCATGTCCGGAAGGATGATAACTACCCGAATAGTTATAATGATTCGGATATATATAAACTTGCGGCGTTATCCACCCCATACCGTATACCCAGCCACCATTCCAATGACCGGAGTACATCATAGAGTCAAACTCATCCTGTGTATAAGGATCCGATGAAGATCCTGAACCGCCACCAATAAATGTCTTTTGAGACGCTTTGTCTATTACAGAACTAGCATCCTGCAATTCAAACAAACTAAATCGACCTACTTTTTTCATTATACTTCTATTTTAATATATTCAATTAATTGTAATAGTTTCAGGGCATTTCCATTTCTCTGTTATAGTACCTCCCAGTCCAATTCCCTCGCCTCGATGTAAAAAAGAAAATAGAAACCTATTCAAACATCTAAAGTTTATTATTCTCGCAATTACCCATAATACCTCTTTCATCTCCCACTTTTCTATAGGAAGAATAACTATATATTTTATTTATTCTATTATTCTATCGCTTTTATGGACCAAATACTTATAGGACCATACAAACGCTTTCCTTCTGCAACTCCCTCACGCACAACAGTGTCTATTTGTGTAGGTTCAAAAGAAACCTCCTGAGTCAAACGACTATTATAAGATACATCTAAGTAATGCAAATGCTCATGATTCAAGCTAATAAGACCAAAATTATTATAAGACAATATTATTCTCTGTAATGGTTCAAAAATAACTATTACCTCTAATTCATTATGAGATATATCTAATTCCTTTAAATCTGGAAGAGTATTTTCATAAATTTTCACCTTACCTTTATAATAATTATATGATAAATTTAGTCTTTCTAATTTCTTAGGTAAAAAATCAATTATTAACGTATCCAACAAATTACCAGATAAATCTAGATTATTTATTGTATATTTTGATAAGTTCGGAAAATGAGTTATACTATCGTTTGATAAATCATACGATTGTAATATAGAATCATGAGATAACAAATAGAGACGCTCCAATTTAGTCATTTTTCCAGAAACTGAAACATCCACAACTTTACTCTTTTTATCTACTTGACAAGACAATAATAGAAAACAAGTTAATACATAAAACAACATTTTCATACAGTTATTTATTAATAATAATCTTCTATATACAAATCGACATTAGCATATTTGCATTTTAATAATGATAACCAAACGAACCACTCGTCGGACCTAGTAAACGTTTCCCACCAGCAACTCCTTCTCTCACTATAGTATCTATGTCAAGCGGTTCAAACCCAACTCTTTCTGGCATATTACGGTTGTAAGAAATATCAAGATATTGTATATTCTTATGATTGAAACTAACAAATCTCAAATCATTATATGATAATAAAATCCGATAAAGAGGTTCACCTATATCTATTCTATTCAATGCGTTACAAGATATATCCAACTCCTGCAAAGTGGGTATTGTGTTTTTTTCTATTCTTACATGACCACGAAACTGATTATGCGAAAGATTTAATTTTTCTAACTTTTTAGGTAAAAAACAGGGAATAATAGTATCCAATAAATTATCAGATAAATCAAGTGTTTTAATACTATAAGCAGATAAATCTGGAAAATCCACAATACTATCATTTGATAAATCACAAACATTCATTATCGAATCAAAAGGTAATAAATAAAGCTGCTCCAATTTAGTCAATTCCTTTATCGAAACATATTCTACTGCCTTTTTCTTACTTCCTGTTTGACACGACAATAAGAAAAGAAAAACGATAAATATACAATATCTAATTTTCATACTATTCTATTTAAAATCATTTCTATATTCTTCTAACGCCGCATCTATAACATCGTGGTCGTACTTTTTCATATATTCATGCATATTAATATCACGCTGCTCATTAGTCGTCCATTCGTTTGTTTCTTTATCTATAAATATGTCAATAAATTCTTGACTATATCCCTTTTCTTGTAGGATATTATATGTTTCGTATATTCCTTTATCCGCCTGAAGAAAAGCATCATTGAATATCGCAAAATGATTTGCATGTATTGCCTCATGAGTCAATGTGACGACCAATGCTTCATCTGTTGTTTTTATTTTGCTCCGATCATAACCAATATTATCTATTCCTTCAAGAGGAATATCCCAGCCCTGTTCTGTTGCATACTGACTATTAAAAACCATATGATAAGAATCATAAGACTTCCATGTTGTATAAGCTGTCACATTTTTAGCCATATCTTCCAAACCAAATGTTAGATGCACATACCCCTTATCAAAATAACTTAGTAGAGTTTTAATCACAGAATTACTTTTTAGGATACTGGTCAATTGCTCATTAAATACAGGTTGTGAGTTTGTATTAAAAGTAAAATGATGACTATCATTGATATTTACACCATCAGTCAATGAGCTACTGTTATCAGAGCCTCCCCATCCACCTCCAGAAGAATGATAACCATAGTAGCCGTAATAACTATAAGGTTGGGAATAATTATTATTGCCTGGATAAACATTATGATTTGGATAGTAATTATTATGTCCTGGATAACTACCTGCACTTCCTCCACCGGACCAGCCCGGCCAAAGAGAGCCACCGCAACCACCAGAACCACCACTACCAGGCTTACTATAACCACCATAGCCACCAGGCTTTTCTGCATATATATAAACATCAGGAGTTACCCAACCCATACCCTCAACACAACCACCTTGCCATTGACCTGAATAAAACAAATAATTATATTCTTCTTCAGTAAAAGGATCGTCAGGTGTTCCTGAACCACTACCAATCAGACATTTTTGAGTGTTTATATCAATAAGATTACATTTATCTGTTAGATTTAACAAACTTAATCGACCTACCTTTTTCATTATGTTACATTTTTTATTTAAGCTCATCCTACATAAAAAATTATCCAGTGTTAAACGACTATATAAAATCCATATTCTGTTAATGCTCATCTATCCAATCAGCAATACGTTGAAAAACGTCAATAGCAAACTTCGATTTTGCCATTCGAGGATTATGAGAAGATATCTGTTCTATAAACATAGGAACAAGAGCTTTTACTTTCCGATATCCATGATTTACACTATCAATAGCCAATATCTCATAATCCTTTTTTCCATTCTCTTTGAATATTTGGGCTATTCCTCCCAAGTTTTTCTCACAATCTTGTACTCCATCCATTTTACCACACATTACTAAAACGGGACAAGATAAATCTGAAAAATATTTTTTAGGATCATATTTAACAAAAGCCATAAATCTAGGCCTTGTATATGTCCAAGATATAGTTTCACTAATTTCTTGTAAGGTACTTCTACCAAAAACTTCTTTCTTATTTTGCACTGAATTATAGTATGCTTCGACTGCTTGACTTATGCATATTCTTATGGAATCTGAAGAGTCATATCTATCCACAATTTCGAGATATTTCCTCATACTTAATAGCATATTTTCTTTAACAGTATTATCTATCCTTTCATTAAACATTAAAGGCATAGCTGTCTGATCATATGCAAATTCAACACCTTTTATACCACATGTTGATAGAAAAATAGCAAAATCTATAGTTTTATTTATAGAGGCTTCTATTGCTACACTACAGCCACCCTCACTATGTCCCAATAAGCCAATAGGATTATGATTAAAGCGTTTGTCCTTACGCAGTTTGAGTATAGCATTATGCACATCATTTGCTTGATGATACATTGTTACAGTTTCTTGCCTGGGTATAAGAGTTTTATCAGAATAGGATCTATTATCAAAACGCAATGTAGCAATTCCATTTCTTCCCAGAACGTCAGCCAATGTAGAGAATAAACCATCATAATCACGGTATATAGGAAAAGGGGGAGCAACCAATATCACAATTTTTGTAAATGAATTCATTTTTTGAGGAAGAATTAATGTTCCTTTCAAATTTAATTTCTCCGCCATATCAGAAAATGAAAATTCTTCCGAAACATAACTCAATGAACTGAACTCAGAAGAACTATTTTGAGCATAAACACCCCAATAGCTCAAGAAATTTAGAAGAAAGATAAGAACAAATCTTTCGGATGATATATATATATTTTTTTTCATTGCAGATTAAATTATATTCAAGACAAACTCTACTATTTACACAATATACTATACATCAATATAATAACCTATATAACAAATAGGATTAACTATTTCAACATACTCAACCTTTACTTATAAAATCAATAATATCCCTGGTTGTACATATGCTTATACCCTCTATCAGTAGCATCCTTTTCATACCATTGTTCGTCATGATGTTCCGGATCAGTATATAAATCATGCATACTTGGTATAGCAATGTACTTGTAATATAATTTATCACCCACTAAATATTGCTGAATATAATGCCCAAATTCATGAGCAAAGTCATAAATATTAAATCCGTCTTTTAACCAATCCTCACTAATATGAATAGTACCATTATATTGATATGCAGTACCTTCTGCAACTAAGTGTGTGCTTATCTCTACACCTGGAAACCAAACAGAACGATCATCATCACCACAAAACAAAACTCCGCCATCAACCTCATACAAATACCCTCCACTAATCCTCCACACATCCTTTCCTCCAATAGTTAATTTTTGTTCTTCTATTGTAAGTTCTTGCATCTTTCCTCCCAAATCATTTAAATTAAGCTTTCCTACTTTTTTCATACTTCAAATATTTACTATGTAATTTCTATAATCAAATATCATTTTAATAACACAAGACCTAAAACCGCAAATTGATTATTGATAATATCAATATCATCACTATCTGAAATTAATGTCAAAATAGACCTCAACAATATAGTAATAGTTTCAGACCATTTCCATTCTCACTTATAGTACCTCCTAATCCAATACCTTCACCTCGATCACACAGGAATCATTCTTCAATCCCCCATGCTTTAATTATCGAGTCTGCTTGAGCTTTACTTACGCTTTGATCTCCATGAGAATTATCAAGTAGACAATACCATCCCACTGTATCAGCATTAAAAGCAATTCCACCTAATGGACCGGAACGAGCTGAACGGTAAAAATAGGCAACATGAAGGCGAATTTTATGACATCCATCTACAGTTTCGTATTCTTCTCCATTACAATATGAATCTATTTCACAATAAAGACTATCATCATTATAATTCACTTGTTTGCCAGTATGATATGGATAGGGCTGCTTTTCTTTAGGTCCCCAAGCTGTAGCACCATCCCATGTATAGGGTATCCAACTAGAATCCAATAATACTATTCCCAAACTATCTCTTACTGGATTATGTTCAACACCATAACAGGCAGGATAGATTGTCTTGGGTGCACGATGTAAACAGCCAGAAAATAATGATAATAACAAGAAAAGATAAATCAGATTTTTCATATTCAATCAATTAAAATAGTTTCAGACCACTGCCATTTCTCACTTATAGTACCTCCCAATCCAATACCTTCATCCCGCTCATACAGAAATCATTTTTCAATTCCCCACACCTTAATGATTGAGTCCGCTTGTTGCTTTGAAATGAATTCAGTTTGCACACTTTCATGTCCGTCATCACGTGTATAACGAAAATCCCACCCCAAAATATCATTTTCTTTTCGATGAAAGATATTCTTTTCATCATATCTACTAGAGCGATAATAAAACATAATAGCAAGCCGTTCAGATGTTAATATCCCAGTATTTACATTTTCATACACATCCATCTCCATCGAAAGAATATTATCAAAATAGCAAACTTGCTTCATTATATACTGTACTTTAGTCTTATCAATACTAGGATTTATCCATCTTGTATAATATGGTTCCGTATGTCCTATTCTCCATCCTGAATCCAACAAATTAATTCCTAATGTTTCACGTGTAAAATTAAAGTCAACTCCATAACATACCGGTGATTCTCTAAACAGACATCCCTGCAATAAAAGGGATTGAACAAAAAGCAAACAAATACAAGTCTTTCTCATTACACCTTAATATTACAACAATGAATTAGTTAATTGAAACCACTTCAGACCATTGCCATTCTTCACTTATAGTACCTCCCAATCCAATACCTTCACCTCGATCACACAGGAATCATTCTTCAATCCCCCATGCTTTAATTATTGAGTCTGCTTGAGCCTTACTTATATTAGTACTACCAGGAGAATTATTGAATAGGCAATACCATCCTACAGTATCTGTATTAAAGGCCATTCCTCCTAACGGACCAGAACAAGCTGGACGATAAAAATATGCAATCTCTAAATAAACTCTATTGTATCCATCCACTGTTTCGTATTTTTCACCATTGCTATACGAATCTATTTCACAATAAAGAGTACCATTATTATAATTTACTTGTTTGGCAGTATGATATGGATAGGGCTGCTTTTCTTTAGGTCCCCAAGCTGTAGCACCATCCCATGTATCAAATGCCACCCAGCTAG
>PPYF01411696.1_pt1 | contig 12212 bp, 10 predicted proteins | sample 1559871 | NCBI WGS metagenome assembly PPYF01 (sample SAMN08240021, study PRJNA423297) | Human gut metagenome, whole genome shotgun sequencing project. | reverse complement strand
GAAAACGACTAGTACCATATACATATGTATATGGTACTAGTCGTTTTCTTATGCATTAAGCGCTTCGATAATCGTTACGATATCTTCTGCCTTTCGAGCAATGTGTTTGACGCCTAAATCTTTATGTAATTGTTCGTCTCTAAAGCCCCACGTAACGCCGATGCATAGTAGGCCAGAGTTTTTTGCCGTAGCAACATCTACTTCAGAGTCGCCGATGTAGATGGATTCGTCTTGTGACGAATTTAATTCTTTTAATGCTTGTAATACCATGTCTGGTGCTGGTTTACGTTGTAATTCAGGACGTTCGCCAATAGCTACTGGTAAACGATCACCAAAGTATTCCTTATTTAATGGAGTAATACCTTCTTGGATTTTATTAGAAACAATGGCGAGTTTATATCCTTTAGCACGTAATGTGTCTAATACATCAAGCATGCCAGGATATGGGGCTGTGTAATCCTGTAAATGTTCGCCGTAGTATGCTTTAAATTCGTCGAGATAGGTGTTGAATTCAGCCTCCGAAATGGAATCTGGTAGCGATTGACGCATCAAATGAGCTACGCCATTGCCAAGGGCTGCTTTCACCTCGGAAACAGACCGTTCTGGCAAATCATGAGCGCGTAATACATAATTCACCGCATTGCGTAAATCTGTTAACGTATCTAGCAATGTGCCGTCACAATCGAATACGATAGTTGTATATTTCATGGGGACCTCCAAAATCTGTATAATCTTATTCCATTATATGATATGAACCGAGAATTTTAAATTAGTCTATGATACAATTAGTATACTAGTTGAAAATATTTGGAGGATTAGTATGACTGAAATACAATCTTTATTATTGATGAAAGCCACGTTAGAATCCGCAAATCTTCATGGTGTTGAAGCCATGCTCGACGATGATTGTGAATATGTTTCTACAGGTCGTGGTATCATTGCTCGTAATAAACGTGAAAGCTTAGAATTTTTAACGGCCATGGTTGATTCCATCCAATCTGACCATGTACCTGTTATCTGTCGTGTTATGCATATTACAGAGGTATACGAAGAAGGCGCCTTATTTCATGAGGGCCGTCACGGTTTGACCGTTGCTTATGAAGAAGGCGACCAATATGCGTATATGTTGTTTGTTGATATCAATGAAGATGGCCGTATTGACCGTATCGTTTCTAGCCAAGAAAATTATGCGTTTGAATACGATGATCTTCGTTTATCCTTAGATGAAACACCATATCGTTTCCCAATTGTGCCGCACACTGTGAAAGACTGGATTGCGGCCCTTAGCATCTGGCTTGAAACTGATAATTTTGATATCGATGATTTTTACCAATTCATTGATGAAGATACCAAGGTAGTGTTCCAAAAAGGCGATGCAGAATCTATTACACTAGAAAATGGCCTTGATGTAGAGGACTACTTTGATCAACTTATGAATCAACACTTTGCTGCCGTACCACATATCATCCGTGATGAAGAGGATAATCTTATTTTAGTCTATGGCCCTATGAGCCTTATCGTGAGCCTTAACGAACATGGCGCATTAGCTGTTATTAGTATATACATTGATACGCGCGACGAAGAAGAATCCATTGATGAATACGGTTATATCGAAGAAGATTTGACCGAACCTGTAGAAGAAGAACCTTTTACGGATTATTGATCGGTACATCATACATGTCCATAAAAATTAGAACAGGCCTGTACTAATTTTTGAGTGACCTTATATAGGTGTGTTCAGAAATAGAACAGGCCTGTACTAATTTTTCGGGGACCTTATATAGGTATGTTCAGAAATAGAACAGGCCTGTACTAATTTTTGGGAGACCTTATATAGGTGTGTTTAGAAATAGAACAGGCCTGTACTAATTTTTGGTGACCTTATATAGGTGTGTTCAGAAATAGAACAGGCCTGTACTAATTTTTCGGTGACCTTATATAGGTATGTTCAGAAATAGAACAGGCCTGTACTAATTTTTGGATGACCTTATATAGGTGTGTTCAGAAATAGAACAGGCCTGTTCTAATTTTAAAGAGGCAGGAGCGAGCTCCTGCCTCTTTTGTGTACAAAAATGTAATTAGATATCTTCTTTTTCTTTGATTATACCAGCTTTTTTCTTGCGCCAGTACCAAATGTAGAGCGGAAGAATGACGATACAGCCACCTAGACCCCAAAGTAATTGGTTTGTTTGGGCTTGGCCTAGCATCCAAAGGGATGTAGCAATGGCGATGATTGGAACGGTGTAACCACCTGGGATTGTGTAAGACCGTTCTTTATTTGCCCATTTACGACGGAATATAATGACTGCTAAACATGTTGGTAAGTATTGTGTAAAACGGGATACCGCACTAATAGCAGCAAGAGTTGTAAACGAACCGGACCAGGCGAGTAGTACGCTGGCAATAGCAGTGACAATCGCTGCTACATATGGCGCATTGTAACGATTGCGTTTTGCTAAGGCACTTGGAAGCATGCCATCTTCGGCCATGGATGTTGCAATACGAGGAGCGTAATAGGCTTCGGCAAAGTTAATGCCGCCCATGGAAATCAATGTGCCTGCCAATACAATGTACATGCCAATTGGGCCTAGGATTACGTTGAAAGCATCTTGTACCGGTGCTTTTGTGTTAGCAAGGTCAGATCCTAGAACACCAATAGATACGGCAAGTATGGCCATATATAGGACTGATACGAGTAGCATACACATGATAATGGCACGCGGTAAATTCTTTTTAGGATTCTTCATATCCTCTGCGGCAATAGCGATAACCTCAAACCCTGTATAGGCAAAGAAGAGAAGAACGGCTGCTTGCGCAAAGGATCCATCTACATAGGTATCTTGTGGAAATACAGGTGTAAAGTTAGCGCCGTTAATAAAGAATATACCGATAGCGATAAATAGGGCGAGAGGTACTAATTTAGAGATTGTAATTAAGTTATTGACAAATTTAGATACGTTAACACCGAATATGTTTACGATCGTTAAGCCTACGATTAATATGAAGGAAATGACATCCTTTGCAAAATCGCCACTTAAGGCTGGCACTGCTGCACCTAATGCTGTGGCAAAGCCAACGGCCATGGCGGCCCAAGCAATAACGGTTACAATCCATTTAAGGACGCCTACCTCAAATCCCCAAAAGTCACCTAATGCATGTTTGGCATATAGATAAGGACCACCATTACGTGTGAAAAGGCTAGCCGCCTCTGCAAAGCATAAGGCAATACATCCTGCAATGACCGCATCAAATAAAAGGACCCCTAAACTGGCTGATCCAATAATGGCATAGGCCTTATTCGGTAATAGGAAAATCCCTGTGCCAACGATACCGTTGATACCTAGGAGTACGATACTCCAAAATCCAAATTTACTTTTCTTATCCATTAGTTGACCTCCTTAGTAGCATCTACGAAGGCTTTAAATAATGTTTTTGCATGTACATCTTTCACATGCATCATTTCTGGATGGAATTGAGTTGCTACGAACCATGGACGATTCGTATCTTCTAATGCCTCTACTGTACCGTCCTTGGCACGGCCTGTAACAACTAAGCTTTCACCAATATTACGGCACGTTTGATGGTGATGAGAATTTGTAATCCATGTGGTTGTGCCGATGATTTTCGCTAATTTAGAATCAGGTTCAATTTCCACCGTATGCGTAGGTAATGCAGGCGTTTGATTTTGGCTGTGCTTAATCGTGCAATTTTCATCATATGGCAAATCTTGGTACAAGGAACCACCACGATAAACATTCACGATTTGGCAACCGCGGCAGATGGCGAATACAGGAATATTTCGCGCCTCCGCTGCAGCTAGTAAGGCAAAATCGAATTGATCGCGCTCAGGGAACACATCACCAATGCCTCGCAATGGTTCTTCGCCATAATTGAGCGGATACACATCATGACCACCTGTAAGGAGTAGACCATCAATGATATCAATGGTTTCCTTTGCTTGCTCTAAATTTTCTGTAAAAGGAATAATAATAGGGATGCCGCCTGCTTCCTCAATGGAACGGACATAATCTTGATTGACATACGAACGGATTAAATCGACATACGCACCGCTATTATCGCGTAGCGTATTGCCGGAGATTCCGATTAATGGTTTTTTCATACTATCACCTCAATGTGTAAAATACTGTACATCAAGTACAGTATAATTATAATTCATTTTCCTATAATATACTATAACATATTATGCAAGTAGGAATTGCATTTGTGTAAATATAGCTAATACTGGATGATTCTAAAATAAATTTATAGAAAATTGATAAAAAATTAATAATTAGGTATAATGAGTCTTAGCGTGTAGAGTATGAATTGAGGAGAAAATATATGAACTGGAAACGTGTAATAGCATTAGGTTTACTCGGATTAACGTTTGGCATGGGGCAGTCCTATGCGATAGATGTAAATATTCCTGGCGCTGATGCATCCATACCTGCTGATGAATATCAAAATTATCGAAAGAATACCTCACAATCTAGACAAATGGATCAAAGAATTGTAGAAAAGGTTACAAGAGATAATACATCGATTCCTAATTATGATATGTCGAAAACACCAATGGATATATATCATACAAGAGAATTAAATCATGGTGTTAGATACTCTAGTACTGTGTTTATATTAAAAGAAAACGGAGCGAATATAAAATTTACTATACCTCAACCAAGCATTGTAGCTCAGGCTAAGGGAAGTATGGGTAAGCATAAGGAATTAATCAGTGCAGGTGGAGTAATGACCTATAATGGGGAGTGGTATTATGAGTTAAGGCCACAGCCTAAGGGTGATAACTGGGAAGATACGAATATACCATATAGTAAGTTAAATTCTGATGCTATGAAAGAAGTGTTTTATAAAAGATATAATCCCATAGCAGGTAATAAAAAAATTAGTGAAAAGGTGTTAGGTGCTAATACTTTTACATATCCAACCGTTGAAAAGGCTACATGGGATTCAATCGTATATAAGAATGATTTGGTAGAAGGAACAATCAATTTTACTATGCCAAAACAACCGACGATTTCCTATCATATTGGGTATATGCTTCCCAAAGGGGTAGTTAAAAAGATAAGTGCTAAAGGTGATGATACATTAGTCAAAGCAACTATGAATGGTTTGGCGAACATCGTATTGCCATCGGTAAAACCTGCTAGTGATATATTAGAATATACCTCTGAAGTACATAGAGGACCTTTTACGTTTAGAATTTTAAAAAATAGTAAATCCTTAGGTACAAAAGTCACTAAAAATGGTTTCCAAGTCGAGTATTTTAAGTCTGGTAAAATTAAAGAGTCTATTTCTGTTAGACCACTTTTTAAACGAGATGATCCAAAGAAACAGAATATGATGTATCATTCTCTAATTGGATTTGTAGGTGCAGATCAATTAAATGAAGGTAAGCCTATTCAATTTGCTACTGTATGGAATGATGCTTTACCAGGTGCTTATTATGAAGTTAAGGGTGAAAAGACTACTTTGTTTATAATGACTGTATTTGATGATACGCATCTTTATACTCACTATATGGTCAAACCTCATGATGTACATGTAAGCAATTTTAAATTACGTGATATCGTTCAATATGTAGATTATAAACATAATAAAGAGGATTATGGTAGATTTAAACTTGGTTTAGGCATGCCAAAGTTTTTAATTGAACGAAATATATCGGAACAATTGAACAAGAAAAAATAAATTATTATAGATTGTGATTCTATATGATTATATTAAGCGATGCATATATATCGCTTAGTAAAAAGAGGACCGGCTCAAATGAGTCGGTCCTCTTACTATTTGTATATGTAATTATCTAAAGAATCTACCAATAAGTGGCATGCTAGCGCCATCGTTTTTGTTAAGTCCTTTTAAAAGAACCATGATGATGACGTAGAGCAATAAGCCTTCGATACCTGTGAGTATGAAGTTAATCCACATTGGTAAGATATCTGTTAAGTAGTGATAACTCATAAAGATGAGTATACCCATGACACCGGCACTGACCACGTTTTTCCAGAGAAGGGAAATGTCGAGGAAGTAGCCTGTATATTTTTTGATGTAAATCAAATTGAGTAACGCTGCAAAGCCGATGTCGGCTACAGTTGCCCAAGCGGCACCACCGATGCCGAGCCAAGGGATGGCCGTTAATGTCCAGTTAAGGATAACCTTGATGATAAGGGAAATCCCCATATTAATAACCGGAATACGTGGCTTGTTAAGGCCCTGTAAGATACCCGTCGTTACTTGGTGCACGCCGAGGAAGAAGATAGAGAACGCAGTGATTTGCGTTGCTAGTTCTGCCTTAGGAGCATTGTAAATCAATGTAACGGTTGGGGCAGCGAGTACATATAATAGTACCGTAAATGGTACGGTTGCCATAAATGTTAAGCGCATAGAACCAGCAGTGCGTTCGTAAATACCTTCATGATCTCGCTTAGCAAAAGCATGAGAGATGGCTGGTACGATGCTCGTAGCAAGGGCCGCTGTAATAATGGTAGCCAAGTTGATGAGCGGCACTGCCATACCTGTAAGATAGCCGAACAGTTCTGTTACTTCATTCATCGGGAAATTAGCGTCTAATAGGCGACGTGGTACGATGAGCAAATCAAGATTGGCCGTTAATGGTAACATGATGCTGGCTAAGGAAATCGGAATGGACAACGATAACAGTCGCGATAAAATTTCCTTGGCCGATTCTCGTGGACCATCGTAGCTTTCACCAGTACTACTAGCCTTAGGCAATTTGTAGTAATAGTACAAGAGCACGAGGAAGGCACCAAAGGCTCCGACGCCAGCACCTAGGCTAGCACCACCAGCTGCAGCAGGTAAGCCATATGGCAATAAGATGGCCGCTGCACCGAGCATGACGATAACGCGCAATAGTTGTTCTACGATTTGGCTGACCGCCGTTGGGGTCATCATCTCATAACCTTGGATGTAGCCGCGGAAACAGGAAATCCACGTTACAAAGAATACTGCCGGAGCAAGTGCGATGATTGAGTAGTAGGCACGGCTTTCAGCAATGAGACCGCTAGAGATAAGCCAATCTGCGCCAAAGTACATGGCCAAGCTGGCGATAAAGCCCGTAATGGTCAGCATTGTGAAAGAAATATTAAATACTCGTTTAGCACCACCAAAGTCGTGTAATGCTAATCGTTCTGCCGTCAAAATAGAGATGGCAATCGGCACACCTGCGCTCGAAATTTGTAATAATAACAAATAGATAGGAAAGGCCATCTGGTAGATCCCGATGCCTTCCCCGCCCAAGATACGGGAGAGAAGAATCCAGTTGATACTACCGATGGCTTTCACTACGAAACCGGCAATGGTTAAGATTAAGGTTCCTTTTAAAAATCCACTAGCCATAGATTATAGTTTGTGAGAAGAACCTAATACATCTTTAATTTTGTGAGCTACCATGCCTTTAATAGCGTCACGAGCAGGTCCTAAATATTTACGAGGGTCAAATTCGGATGGATTTTGTGCCAAGTATTCGCGTACAGATGCAGTCATAGCAAGGCGAAGGTCTGTATCGATGTTGATTTTGCAAACCGCCATTTGCGCTGCTTTGCGAAGCATTTCTTCAGGTACGCCTTGTGCGCCAGGGATATTGCCACCAAATTCGTTACATTTTGCTACGAATTCAGGCAATACGGAGGAAGCACCATGCAATACGATAGGGAAGTTAGGCAATAATTTACCAACCTTTTCCAAACGTTCAAAGTCGAGGTAAGGTGTGCCTTTGAATTTGTAAGCACCATGGCTTGTACCGATAGCGATAGCCAAGGAATCAACGCCTGTTAATGCTACGAATTCAGCAGCTTGTTCTGGGTCTGTGAAGCGAGCATCTGCATCGGATACGTTAACGTCATCTTCGACGCCAGCTAAACGACCAAGTTCTGCTTCTACTACAACACCGTGCGCATGAGCGTATTCAACAACTTGTTTTGTAATTTTTACGTTTTCTTCAAAATCATGGTGAGAAGCGTCAATCATAACAGATGTAAAACCGCCGTCTACGCAATCTTTACAGATTTCAAAAGAATCACCGTGGTCAAGGTGAAGAGCGATTGGTAAATTGCTATCTTCCAATGCTGCTTCTACTAGTTTTACAAGATAAATATGTTTAGCATATTTGCGAGCACCTGCAGATACTTGCAAAATAAGAGGGGATTGTTCCTCTTTTGCTGCATCGACGATACCTTGTACGATTTCCATATTGTTAACGTTAAAAGCACCTACTGCGTAGCCACCTTCATAAGCTTTTTTGAACATTTCCGTAGTCGTTACTAATGGCATGTTGTCCTCCTTGGCTTTATAGCCGATTGTATGTATTTTGAAAGTATTGTCATCAACTTATGATGATACATATCTATTCATTGTTAGTATATCAAGAAACGATATAAAGCACCACAATTTTATAAGGTTTTCTAGATGAATCTGTTAGAGATATAGTAAATCTTTCATATCCGTTGGCAGAGGTGCTCGTAGTTCTACGTATTCTTGTGTCATAGGATGGGTAAAAGCTAGGTACCCAGCGTGTAATGCTTGCCGACGGATATGATCTAAATGACCGCCATATAAATCATCACCAGCTAAAGGAAAACCTAAATGGGATAGGTGTACACGAATTTGATGGGTTCGGCCTGTATGCAATACACATTGCACATGAGTCAGAACCTGTTGCGTGCTCAAATTTTTATCCATTTGTACCGGTTGGGAAACAATGTGGCGTGCCAATACCGTCACATCAGTACGAGTCGGTTTGCCAATTGATGTGCAACATCGTTCAATGATGCTACCTGCTTTACGCCCAATGGGCCATTTAATAGTTAGCGATTGACTTGGCATAGTGCCTTCAACAATGGCGTCGTAGACCTTTTGAAATTTTGTGCATTGCTTATCAAAGGCGTGTTGTACTACCGATGTTTTAGCGATGATGACGATGCCCGATGTGTCCTTATCGAGGCGATGGACGGGGTGAAAGTCATGAGCCTGCTCAGTTTTGTCATAATAATAGAGCACGCCATTTGCCAATGTTCCATCGCGTACCGTCGAGGTAGGGTGCATAAGAACACCGGAGGCTTTATTTACAGCGAGGATGTGTTCGTCTTCGTATACGATTTCCAGATTCATTGGAGTGCGTGAAAATTCTTGTTCAGGTGCTAATTTCATAAGTAGATGATCTCCGCCATGAACAAGGGTATCCCATGTAGCCGGTTGTCCGTTAATGGTGATGATACCATCATTTTTTAGACGCCGGCGCATGCGCTGTGAAATATGCTGTTGTTTTATAATATGATTCATAGATTGCGTGTGTACATTAGCATCTACAATCAAGTCGATTATGGTTGCTGTTTTCATAGGTCCTATTATAGCAAAAAAATAATGGATGAAGAATTTTTCATAATTTATTGTATATATATAGGTTCGTATAGTATAATTTATATTAATATTTGTTTATAAAATTTTTATATCTAGAGTCCTTTGAGTAATAAGAGGAGAGGCCTATGAAACTCAACAGAAAATCTTTATTAGTCGCATGTGTGTTGGCGGCTATGTCTACGAGTGCTTTCGCAGCATCTAGTACAACATCCACTAGTAGTACAACAGTAACAAATCATGATACACCAACATCTACAAGTACGCGTGTAACACGTGAACAACATAGTGCATCCACATCTACTACTAATATTTCTACAACTGAAAAGGTATCTACTAAATCAAGTGGTACAACTGTATCTGTTGGTGTAGGGCAATTAGGTGATTATGTAGCCGTACCAATTATTGGAGCCACTCAAAAATTAGCACCAGAAGCATTTAAGTCTCTCCAAGCAAACATTGATGATGCTACTGAAAGTAATAGTGCTTTTATTAAACTGGGTCAATTAGCTAAGGTTAAGCAAAATGGTAAATGGGGACTTGTAGGAACTAATGGTCAAGTTTTGCTTGATCCACAATATAAAGAGTTGGATCCATCTTATGCTGAGGACGGAACATACTTCGTAAAGTTAAAGAAAACTTTAGAACATATTAAAGTAGATGGTACCGTTTTATCAAGTGGTAAAGATGCCTTAGATGAACAGGTTAAACAAATTATTAATCATCATGATGAGACTGTAAACAAGAATCAAAATTCGTTAAACCATAAGGAAACCTATGCAAGTGATTCTTATACGGCCGTTTCTGTAAAAGGAAAATGGGGCTTTACTGATGCATCAGGTAATACTGTAATCGCACCACAATTTAAAGAAGTATATACGAAATTTAGTGAAGATCGTGCTTTTGTAAAAGATGCTAAAGGTAAAAATGTAGCAATTGATGGCACAGGTAAGACTGTATTTGAAGCACCATCTAATGATATTGACGCATATGATGATGGATTGGCAGAATTCCGACGCCATATAAGCAAGTTTAATCTTGGAGGCTTGTTGAGTATGGCTGTAGGAATAACCCTTAGTAATCATGGCGGAATCTATTATGGTGATGCATGGAACCCTGTATATGATGGTGTAAAGCGCGGTTATATTAATCGTGATGGTAAAATTGTTATCGACAGTAAAAATGATGCAGTTTGGCCAATTACTGCTTACGGTACACTTGTGAAAAATCAAGGTCTTATTGGGTTCGTAAATCGTGAAGGTAATTATATTATTCAACCAGGTAATTATGATTTAGGCGAATTTAGTGATATTAATGGATTGTTAGTACTTATCAATAAAGATAATAAAAAAGCGGGTGTATTTGACGTGGATACAGGTAAACAAGTTATTCCGTTTACCTATGATTCTATTAGATTTGTAAGCCTAACTAATATGGTTGTCGTGAGTGGTGATACTAAACAGTTAATCGATATGACAACAGGAAATGTCATTTTGACTACCTCCAAAGATATGGGGATAAACAAATTTAGTGGACCATATACTTGGGTACATAAGACTTCTAGTGATTATAAGCTTATTGATGATAGTGGTAAAGTATTATTTAGTGATAACACGATCACTTCTGCAATGCCCGTTAAACATGGTTTTGCTCCGGTAAAATCTCAAGGTAAGTGGGGAATTGTAAATCTACGTGGTGAGTGGGTTGTACAACCACAGTATGAGGATATTGAGATTTTATAGATAGATTGTATTATAATAAAAGTTTTGTATTGGTCATCATAGTATATTATGTTGTTTAACTATAAATGAAGGAATTCATTAATTTTTCATAATATGCTATACTGTAGTTATAAATTGTCTTGTGAATTTATTTGCTTTTGGAGGAATATATGAAAACATCTAAAGCATTATTAAAACTTTTGGTTGTAGGTTGTCTTAGTGTTTCTTGTGCATTACCACTGACTGCTTCAGCAGAAGATACAAGTACACCAAGTGTGACTCAGGAATCTGTAGTTAAGACAGAATTACCATCTGGAGTTAATCGTATTCAGTTGTTAAAAAGTGGTGAAACTACGGCAACTGTAAAGACATCATCTGTTGCTGCTGGACATGCGTATATTCCTAAAGATACAAATATCAATTTAGAATTAATCGATCCTATTAGTTCTAAGAAAAGCAAAGAAGGAAATACCTTTAGATTAAAGACCATAGAAAATTTACTAATTAATGATGTAGTTGTTATTCCAGCAAATCAAGAGGTTTTAGGTACAATTACAAAAGCAAGAAAGAATGGTATGCTTGGTCGAAAAGGCCGATTGGAATTTAAAATTGATAGCATTAAGACTATTAATGGTGTAAATGTTCCATTAACTGCAGAAGTTAAAGGAAAGGGCCATTCTGATAATGGAGCAGTTGCCGTTGCTGCTGCAGTAAGTTTGGTTGGTGGCTTGTTCATGAAAGGGACTAATATTTACTATGAACCTGGCCAAAAATTTGTAGCTCTTGTATCTACTGATACAGATCTAAATACAACAGTGGAAGATTTGCCTAATGCTATGAATCCAAGTAAACCTACTGGTCAAAATATTGTTTTACCAATTAAATAAAATATAAGTAGTATTAATACCCAATAGTGATAAATTTTAAAATATTGCTATTGGGTATTTTAGTTGATTATATAAAGATAATAGGATACGAAGATAATTATTGTATTTAGATTAATGAAAAATCATCATAATCTAATTATTTGAATTCCTAGTAAATATTGATAATTTACGATATAATTATATAGATGTATTCCATTCAATGAATACGTGGATG
>PPYF01674872.1_pt1 | contig 12214 bp, 8 predicted proteins | sample 1559871 | NCBI WGS metagenome assembly PPYF01 (sample SAMN08240021, study PRJNA423297) | Human gut metagenome, whole genome shotgun sequencing project. | reverse complement strand
TACGCAACAGCCAGAGATGAACTTGAAAAAAACAAGGATTCCATGAACGAACTTGAGGGGATCGGAAAAAATTTATAAAACCATAATTATTTTTTGAAAAGCGTTGCTAAAGATCTAACTAAAGAGATTGCAGAAAAGTCGATTTACGATTATCTGGAAAATACTCTTGGAGTTTCCATTGTCACAAGTAAACGTATCATGACCGTAGAAAAGATGACTGAAATTGATGAAAAATATTTGGATCTTGGAGACTATAACTGTATGGCTGTTGTCACATCTCATACTTACAATAGTGATGGTGTTATGTTTGAATATACCCAGTCACGCCATCGCCCTGATTACTTTAGCTTCCAGGATAATGCAACAAGACAATCAATTTAGCAAGGGAAAAAAATATGAAACAGAAAAATATTTTATTTACAGACATGGATGGAACAATATTGTTCTCTGATAATGGAAAAACATATTTTAAGGAATCTGATTTAGATGCAATAAAGGAATTCCAGCAAAGAGGAAATCTGATTGTAATTAACTCCGGCAGAGCATTGCCATGGATAGTTGCTCCGTTGGAAGGATATCTTTTGCCTGATTACATGATTGCCGGTACAGGGAGTATTATCGCAGATAGTCATCAACAAATACTGCATGAAGAACCTGTATCATTTACAGCAATCAAAAAAATAATAAACGAATATGAATCGGATATACCATTAACAGTTCATACGAAAGACAACGTATTTTCATGCGATCAAAAAAAGCAGTACAACCTGCCAACAACACCTATTAGCAGTATTGATTTATTAAAAACGGAAAAACTTTATGGAATGTCATTCCATTTCAAAGACAATAAATCTGCAAAAGCTTTTGCAGACTGGCTGGAAAAATCAGATCACCAGGAGGTGAGAGCTTTTGTAAATATCCAGGATGTTGACATGGCGTGTAGAGACTGTTCAAAAGGGAACGCCATAAACATCCTTTGTCAGAAACTTGGATTCATGCATGAACAAATCTACGCCATTGGTGATGCTGAAAATGACATTGATATGTTAAGGGCAACAAAGCATGGTTATACATTCCATCATTCTCCAGCTACTGTAAAGCAATATGCAGAAGGCTGTGTCAAATCTGTGTCAGAGTTAATTGATAAAATATTGAAAAGAACTAATTGAAATCTTTATTCTGTTTTTCTTATTCATTTGCAAACTTTAATCAAATATTGCGTCCTTTCTGCAGTATATTACGTATTTGGGGATATTTATGTATTTTGGTTACGTAAATTACACAAACTTGAAAATGTCGATAAGGTGTGATATAATCTGATTAATAAAAATGAAATGAGTACTCCATAGTACACAAATGCCCCCAGTAGTGCCAGCTACTGGGGGTTCTTCTCTTTTTGTTCGGTTGAGCATCCGATTAGGCTAATTGTCGCTACTGTTTACCATCTTGTAAGAATGTCAGACCCCAATGTCTCTCACACGCTTTCTTTTATACTCTGCTGGATGCTTTTAATCCTCGATTGCTGCCTTACGGGCATTGATTGCCTTTATCACATCCATATCAAACTTGGGTTTACGTTCATAGGTATACAGACCGTTTAACTCTTGCTCCACATCATACAGCTGGGTATAGCAGAAAGCAAACATATGGGGATTGTCCAAAAGGGCATCGGTCAGTCCCTTATATCGGTTCAGGAATTCCTCCTTGGTAGCAGGACCTGCACCATAGCCCCAGCCATCCTTTTCAACACCTTCCTCGTCCCACTTGATACCGCCATACTCACTGATGAAGGTAGGGATACCCTTTACAGGTGTCTGCCTGTAGCCATGATTATCTTCCAAATCACCTCCCTGTTTAAAGGACTCGTAGGTTGCTGCAAACTTTGCCGGATCCTGCTCATAATTGTGTAAGTCATAGATGTCCGTCACCACATGATAATTTCCGCTGGTATCAATGCAGGGTCTGGTGGTGTCATACAGCTTTGTCATCTTATACACATTGGCCAGTAAGCTGTCATCCTGCCTTCTTCCCTCATAATCCCATGTCTCATTAAACGGACACCAGCCGATGATGGCGGGATGGTTGAAGTCTCTCTCCAAGGCTTCCATCCACTCAGGCAGGAAATATTTTAATGCTGCGGGATTGCTGTAATCCAGTCCCCAACAGCCCTGCTCGCCCCATACCAGATAGCCTGCTTTATCGCAGTGATACAAGAACAGAGGCTCAAATACCTTCTGATGGAGTCTTGCGCCGTTGAAGCCTGCAGCCATGGATAGTTCCACATCCTTGACAAGTGCTTCCTCTGTAGGCGCTGTGTAAATGCCATCCGGATAGAAGCCCTGATCCAGCACCAGTCTTTGGAACACGCTCTTATCGTTGATGAGGAATTTCTCTCCATCCAATCTTACCTCACGCATACCAAAGTAGCTTTCTACCTTATCTTCTCCATAGGTTAATGTAAGGTCATACAGTCTGCCATGACCCGGCTCCCACTTTTCCAGACGGGACAAAGGAAGTGTCATGGTAACGGTGCCGCCCTCTGACTTTGCGCTTACGCTGCCACAGGGCTCTCCCCCATAAAAGGCCTTTGCTTCCAGTGTGCCCTGCCCCTTTACTACCGCCTTAATTCCCAGAGTTGCCTCTGCCAGGTTTGGATAATATTGCACTTTTTCAATGTAGCTTTCCGGTACCCACTCAAGCCATACCGTCTGCCAGATACCTGTCGTTCTGGTATAATCACAGCCTATGGAGTAGAAGAAATGACTCTGCTTTCCCTTGGGCTGCTTTCCGCTTCTCACATCATCTGCTGCAAAAAGCGTAATGTCATTTTCTCCTTCCTTTACAAGCTTTGTAATATTAAACGTAAAGGAAACATAACCGCCCTGGTGTCTGCCTGCCTCTACTCCATTGATCCATACTCTTGCATCATAATCCACTGCGCCGAAATGTAAGAGAAGATCTCCCTTCAGCTCCTCCCCTGTCAATGTGATGGTGCGGTGATACCATATGCCGGGGATAAAGTCCTTATAGCCGATTCCGCTCAGATCACTTTCCGGGCAGAAGGGCACCAGGATCTTCTTCTCCCAATCTGTCTTTCCTTCCTGCCATTTCTGATCTATGCCGCTGCATCCAAAGTCAAAGGAAAAATCCCATTCTCCATTCAGGTTTTTCCAATGCTCCCTCTTCATCTGGGGCTGGGGATGCTCCGGTCTGGGTATTTGTGTCATATTTAGTCCTCCTGTGATCATTTTATTTGGGTTGATTTCATTTTTATTTTATATGGTGAAAGCCATAGTTGACAGGCTTGCTCCTTTTTACTACAATGCTGTTATTACATTATTGCAATTTGCTTTCAAAAAATGGAGGAACCACCATGCCTCAGGAAATTACACGCACACAGATTGAGAAATACACTGTCTACACCGGCCCTACCGCGGAAAGCTTTTCTCCCACCATGGCCGGTATCACTTACCCGGATCCTGCCTATGAGATCCTGGTTTATCGCAGACCCCTGTGTGTGTTTGAATACGTTTTAAGCGGCCGTGGACATATCGAGCGAAACGGCAGTATCCTCACTGTAAATGCCGGAGATGCCTATATCCTTACTGCCGGCACCTACCACCACTACTATTCAGACAAAGTTGATCCCTGGACCAAGATCTGGTTCAATGTCAGCGGCAGTCTGGTACAGCATCTTCTCTCCGATTACGGCTTAGACGGTGTCACCCTGATCCCCCGCTTCCATAACGAAACACCTCTGACCCGGATCCTTGATGCTTTCCCTGTCCCGCTCCAGGCTCATCCACCTGTTCCAGGAGGTATATCATGTTGCTCCCTACCAGTATTACCTGTCCCAAAAGTGCAAGCTGGCCCAGTCCAAGCAGCGCATCATTTAATCCTGCAAGTGGAAGCTTCGCCTGTAAAAAGAATAGTACCAAGGTTGAAACCGCCCCTATAATTGCATTTATAACCATGATACTTCATTCAGACTGCACGCAATTCCTATTACTATGAGGCTGAATACAATATCAAAGGCATATGCCTTTCTGTAATCGTATTCTATTTGTAATCTTTGTTTTTGAGCAACGTACCTACAAACGGTATCGTAGCAAATTCCTGCGGGTTATTTCTGATAATGTAATCAATATAATTTCCCACAATCAACGCGTATGCATAGTAGCCCATCGGGTTCGGATGAAAGCCCAACCCGAACGATTTACGCATTTCTGCATCGTATACGGGCGCATGCGCAGTCATATCCAGCAAGTAAGTAAACTCAAACATATCGCACAATTTGGCGAGTTCTCTTGCGATATAACGGATATCGTTATCACACGCTTCACCGCGCAGTTGAGGAGTTACAACAAAAACACGCGCGTTAGGCTCTATTGTTTTAAGTTTGGAAACGATTTTGCCCATATTACCGAAAAACGTATCGCCATTATCCTGCGGACAATCGGCGTTGACGTCCTTGACACTTCCCAGAGGATGCCCGAACACAAACGAATCGTTGTTGCCTAACGCAATAATATACGCTTGATTCCATTGCCAAAATCCGTTTGTGTCCGCCCAACTTTGAACATACTCGCGTGCGGTCATTCCGCCGCGGGAATAATTGTTGTATTTTGTTCCAGTAATGCGCTCTAAAACGGCGGGCCACGAGTACTCGTACATATCGGTATAAACTATATTTCCGTTTTCATCGTGACTTTCAAACTCGCCCGATGCCAAAGAATCCCCTATAACACCTATTTGCTTAAAAATGCCCGCAAAACCGCACGTTTCCTTAATAATATCTAACGGCTGTTCGCTTACGCCGATTTCAAATTGTTTGTTATTCATTTTATTCACCGTCCTTTTGTTCTTCTTTAACCTTTTTAGGCTTATCCCATTCCGTACCGGTTACAGTTTTAAGATCAAGTCCGCGAGTTTCGCCGACAAACAGCCACATTATTACAATTGCACCTACAAGCCCTGGAACCGTCAAGCCCAAATACATATAGCCGAACATGCGTTCAGGAATGATAGGCAGCAGTATCATAGTAATAACTGTTGCAAGTCCGCCCATAACTCCGTTAAGCAACGTATTGATTACCGTAACCGACGAACGCAGGTTTGTAGGAGTCGATTCGGAAAACATAATTCCGCCGATGGTATCGCCTGCGCCCCAGTAACTGCCCATAAATCCGCCGATAGCAAAACCCGTCAAATACGGAGTCCACTTGAACATACCGCTAAAGATAAACAGCAAATAACACGTCAACGCCGAACAAGACATTGCGACTATAGTTACTTTACGTCCGAATTTATCCGACACAAAACCGGAAATCAATGTAAACAGCGCATTGCCGACGGGATACAGAAACAAAGCAAGAGTTATTTCTTCTTCTGTCATCAGCGCCGACTTTGCCATGACCGTACTGTACGTTGCCGTACCTAACGAAGCGAGATAAAAGCAGCAACAAGCAATAATCAAAAAGCGCAATTGTCTGTGTCTGAATGCGAATTTTACAGCGGTCAGAATTCCGCCTTGTGCGTTTTGTTCGCGACCTTCCTTGCTGCGTTGTTCACGTTCTTCTATAGGCGTTTTTAAATACTCTATTCTTTTAGTCAAAAATGCGTTTGTTTCCCTAGCAAAAAGCAGCGCGAATAACGACATTACAAAACCGATAATTGCCGGCACCAAATATACTACGTGCCAACGCTCGCTTACGTTTTGCATGAGTGTAGCCCTAAGCAACGGAACAAGTAACGTGCCCAGTATCGCCACCGCTTTTACGATTGCGTAGTTACGGGCGCGAGACTTTTTGTCGGAGCATTCCAGTATGTACACGCATTGCATATCGTGCGAGACCATAAAACTCATCAACGTGCCGCCTATCATGTAAACGTAGATATTTTTGGATAAATACACAAGGAACAGCCCTAAGCCCATACATAACGTGTTAATAACCAAAAACGGCTTACGCCCGAATTTGTCCGCAAGGGGACGATAGAAAATAATAAGCAGTGTTACCGGATAGGAAATAAAACCTATGGCGGAAAAGAGCGATAATCCCGCGCCGTATTCCATACCCATATTTTTTACGAAGAATTCTGTAACTATATTCGCCTGAAACTGAATGGATATAGTAGACGCGATTTCGTCCGTTATGTAGATGAGCGACAAAATCATAAACAAGTAAATCAAATAAAACTTGTTGCTTCTTGCGCCCAACTGCTTTTCGCGGCGGATAAGTTCCTTGGCTTCGCGCGCCTGTAATCGTTCAACGTTTTTTGCCATTTTGAGTTTTCTCCTTTTGAAAATTGTAAACAAGGAAATTCTTGGTCATCTCGTCGGTAATGCCGTAGCGCTCCGCCAAATTGTGTATGGCTTGCAAGAAATCCGCGCCGGAGCAGCCTTTAGACAACAAGTTTTCTTTTTCGATAAGTTTATTCCAAAAAACATTCAAAACAATTTCGTCGGTGGCAAGGGAAACAACCGAATGATTGCGCGTATGCGCGTAAACGTTGCGATCGCCTTCTTCTCCGACTAAACACTCTCCGCCGTCGATTATAATTGTTGTTCTACGGTATGGAAACAGTGTTGAAACGTCGTTGATATTGTACGAATACACCGTTGCGCCCTCGACCAAAATGCTTTCGAAGGTAAAAATATACACCTTCACCCCGCGAGATATTGCGTTTTCGATATTACTACGTAGCACTTCGAACGGCTCTCGCCAAATGGACAGCGAAATTTCCGCTTGCGCGCTGTCGATAAGTTTCTTTGCCTTAGCAACGTATTTTTCTTCGCCCACTATATTCATTACATAATCGACATCGGCGTTTTCCGTTGCAAGTTGTTGTAGCTCGCGTTCGGCGCAGGCAATATTCTTTTCGTTTTCTTCCTTGATGCTGCGTATAAGGTCTTGATACTCGATAGGCTTGTAAAAATTCGGCTCTCCGTCTATACGAATAACCGCGCCCTTTGCCACCAAGCGATTGATAACCTCGTACACCAACGAACGCGCAACGCCCGAAAGTTTTGCGATTTCGTAACCGTTTAACACTTTATGTTTAATTAGTGTTCCGTATACTTTTGCTTCGTTTGACGAAAAGCCGAGTTTCTCTAAAAATTCATAATTGTTCATAGTAGTTATACCCCACACCACTATTATCTTACAAATCTCTGAGTTGTCAATACAATTTTTGAAAAATATGGTATTAAATTCTGGAAGCTCCAATTTAGCGCTTCCAGCTCAATCATTATCATAGAAGATTATTATTTACAGACTTTTCTTCATAGTCTCACCTTATCTATATAGTTTTTCCTCATGATAATTAGAATAAAATGTTAGTAGCTAGCCACAAAAAGGCAACTACATAATTTGGGTACCACAAAATCAGAGAGCAATCTAACAAATGTATTCTCCCCAATCTTCTTATTGATTTTTATGGTTAAATATTTACAAATTTTCATAGCATTAGCTTTTTTACTTGCTAACAGTATTTTCCATGTATTCAGTCCACAATCATGCACCAAACTTTGACCTTCTAAATAAGTTCAAACTATATGCAAAAACTAAAATATTGTAAATTATATATCAGCAACTGCATCACGCACCCATTTGCCGACATCCGCAAAGCCTTCTTTTTCATTGCAATTTTCCACTGAATGAATTGGATAGATTTCATCCAAACTTTTTGAACCAATCTTGTATTGCGATAAGAAATCTTTATCATATTGTCCAGACGAAATATCTATTAACACAAATTTATTGTTTTCCTCTATGCTCTTTTGTATTTCTCTGCCAACCCATATACTTTTTGTCATTCCTTTACTCAATATCAGTATAGTTACGGAAGTACTTTTTATTTTTTTATCAATCCATTGTTCAATCTTACTCTCATCACTTATCTTACCAGACTCCTTAACCGGATTTATTCCCGGTTCATCATCCAATACCGATAAGATTAATCTTGACTGCTGATTTGCTCCAGCGAAATGAAAACTAACAAAAACATTTATTTGATCTGGTAAATTATCATGTGACATATCATCATTTGAAAAGGCATCCTTCATCAATGTTTGTTTAATATTTTCTTCCTTTTTACGTTTTTCACTCTCAATCATCGCCATAATATCATCAATCAATTGCATGCAATTGATATTCTCATCCACTGCATTTAGCCTATCAATAAAAGGGGTATTTTGATTTTCGCTATATACTTCATTATAAATGTATCTTGATGTTAATCCTGTAGCACCTACAGGAATGACATTCTTGACTTCTTTTACTGCTATCTCATATTCACGATATGTACCGTCATTATCTAATTCATCCTTTTTACTATTATTATCCTCATATAATGTCTTTCCAAATAGAAAAATAACTGTTCCACAATCCCGGATCAGCTTTCTTCGAACCTCATCCTTTTTATCACTTTCCTGTTGTTCGACCGATATCAGCGGCTGAATTGTTAAGTGCTTAGAAACATAGTCAGATCCCCCTCTTTGCACTCCACCCATATATGCACCAGAAACAACATAGTTGCCTATGCCAACACCAAAGCCATTCACAATATCATATCCATCATCAATGATTCTCTTAGAAAGCTGCATAATAAACCATTCTCCATTTTTGAAATTAATATTATACGGCTCATCAAAATGACAACCATAATTGTGCGAATCATTTGGATCCAATGCACCTGATATGAACACTTTATTCAAAGTATACTTATCTCTTATATATTTAAGCATTGCTGTAATCTGCGTGAAGTCATCAACCAGAATCGTATGAATTCCATAACCTTTCATACTTCTGATTTTCAAATCCTGCAACTTTTTGTCCTGTTCAAACTCAATTTTTTTCTGCCTTGTAAGATTTCCTTTCTCGTCAAGATAATCTTCATAACTTACACTTCTCATAAAGCAATAATGTGTTGGTGGTGAATATTTCTCAAATGTATGACGCACTATACTTATAAAACGATCCAGATTAGGATCAGCAAATCCAAACCCAATAAATAAAACCGTTTTTGTTATCAATTCCATGACCAGACCTTTTGAAAACACTGATCGATATACATCATATAATTCATAATCAGTTTTAGATATAACTGCTCTATCCGGAAAATTTTTATCACCATGCATCTTATATACAACAGCATCTCTTCCTGGAGTATAATTTTTGTATTGAATCTGTTCATATATTACATCCACAGTCTTTCCATTCCTAAGAAGAGTATCCTCTATGATTGAATCATAATTTGTCGTCCAATATGTATCTATAGGCAGACTCGCCAAAATCTCCATATTGTCATTTTTGGTTGGAACTTTTGAAAACTCATTAAGTATAGCCCGATTCAATCCTTCTCTGGTACATTCATTCTCATAGTACTGTGCAATCATTGTAAGATCAGTATTTATATTCAAACCAAGATAATCACTCATAGGCTTTATCAACTGTTTCCAATTCACATAACCTGATGATGCAGATAAACCTGCCCCTGCAAAAATACTTAATCTACCATTTCTTAATGCCTGTACTATGTTATCTAAATTTTTTATTTTTTGATCAGCCTCAAATTCAAGCCGATCTTGTTCCAATAATTTTCTAATATCAGACATATAATATATTTCACTTTCATCTAAAATAAACATAATGAATATATTTCTAATCATTATGTTCTACTAAATTCATTATATGACAGTTATGCAAAAAAATCTATAAAAATACGATTCTCATATATACTTTATGTTCTCATAAGTTTTAGCTTATGAAAATCAGATTAAAAGTAAGCGTACATTTTCAATTTTGTGAATACTTCACTACCAGTATTTTTATTCATGCCGCCGGAACAGAAACGATATTCATCTCGATTTTTACAACTTCCTGATGAGACTGTTCATAAGTTGACAACTGATTTTTCTCTGGAATATCTCCGCAGCTATTCTTGCGGAGACGTTTCACTCAGTTGTAAAAGGTGCCTGGATTTATGTCATTATTTAAACACCACTGATTATCAGACAATCTGCTTTTCCGACATTCCATGATCAAGCGGTATTGTTGTTCAATCAGTACTCTTGGTATCTTCCTTAATATGCTCAAACCAATCCAAGATACTACCCGATTCCTTATAATCTGCTATTTTATCTCCAATCCCATATATCCTCCAACCATATTTTTCATTCTTTTTTACAAAATTCAATATCCAAATATCTGGTATTTGATGTGGCTGTTCTACAACAAAAGCATTTTCAACATTTTGAAAGATTTTCAAATAAGCAATATCATGTCTATCATTATATTGAACCTTGCTGCTTAAACCAATATTTTTCTTCTCTATAACAAAATTATGCAAATCGGAAAAATCTCCCCAATCACTTCTTACCCATGGGAATACTAATTTTTCTAATGTTTCAACCGAATAATCTTCTTTATATGCTTCTTGAAGAAATCTTGAACCTTTTAGATAAATTTCTATATCTTCATCAGACATATCTTGAAATATACCTTTTATTTCGGTATCTTCCAAATCTCTTCCATATAGGTTCTTCCAATACGGTGAATTTTTTATATCATGTTTTTCATTCGTTGAATCTCCCATAAAAATTACAGATGCACTTGTTTCCTCTTGCTGACTATACTTATTTTTCATTTTATCAACTATTGAATTATATGTATCAACAACTATTCCTTCCAAAACAGTAATATATTCCTTTACAGCCATAAGATACACATTTTTATTTGTTTTGAGCAATCTTTCTATTTTATCTGGATCCGCATGTAGATATAAACCATACAGCACATCCTCTATAGCTTTATAAAGATTAAGACTCGTCCCGTCAGACAGAATTACTTCCATATAATAATTATTAAGCTTCTCAAACTTTTCTCTAAGAATATTAATATTTTCTCCCACTTCTGGATACATCTTATCAATGGCATCAAATACATTACTCAAATATACATCTTCCCTATTATAATCATATTTCCTAAGAATCATTAATTTAGTTTGTAACATAACATAAAAAGCTTCTGTATTTTCTTCACTCACTTCCTGATTCTTATAAAAATCATAAAATCTGATATATTCTTGTACAGTGTATTCAAATCTCTTCAAAATCTGTTCTTCATCTATTTTCTTTACGCTGTTATTCTTCCCCATCCGTGCTTTCCTCTTCTTTAATAGCCCGCTTTCATCTAAGAAATTAGGTATATCTTCTGGTTTTACAGCTTCATATCCTATTCCAAACATATTATCAGCACTTAAATGACCAAATCTAGGAAGTCCATTTGCTTCCTGACTTAATTTTTCAATCATCTTATTATTCTTTATTTCCTCTTCTATTTTCTTAGAAAAATAGACATTTTCTGTATGCTCAAAAATCAAATAATTTATATATTGTAATACTTTTTCTTGTGAAGAAGAATTTATTTGGTGCCAGATTTATTTACACCTCCATCCAAATCTACTACTCCTATATCAAATCCCATTGCCAATGATGCATGTAAAACTTTTCCCCTATCTGCAATCGGACGTAAACACATTTGTGGAACAGAATGAGAATTACAAAAACTACTTTGTTCTTTTCCACACAATATACATTTTGGGGGTTTTGCTTTTTTTCGTGCTTCAGAAAGCATTTTATTCACTTTTTTCTAACTTCTATAATATCTGTACCTTCTGGAATATTATCAAATAAACTCATAATTACCACCCTAACATTCTACATTCCTTAAGTTTCTATAAGTTGATGGTAACATAGACAAATTAATTCATCAATAGAATTTCAAAACTATTAACTTTAACAATATTGTATTTCTATTTGATATAACATTTAATCTGTATTTTTTAAACTAAAAACAACCATTTTCTGTTCTTCCAGATACTCCCCTTTAAAAGAATACGTCTTTTCCGGATTTAATCCCCATCCGATCAGAGTCTCGTACACGAATTGCTTACTGTGTATCTTAAAACCACTAACTTAGCATAAAAATCTGCTGTCAGGCTGGAACTTAACAATTCACATTTTTTGAATGCGGCCTGTGGAATTTAGTTTCGCACAGAAACTACCCAGAGGCTTGTTTGCCATGCCTGAACGTAAGATGTTTTATGGAAAGTTAATCTAATTATAGCAGTTTTATAAGGATTTAGCCTCCCACAATTCTAAAAAATCAAAGAATTTTAAAGCGTGGTGGAATTTACCCCTGCACTGGAATTT
>PPYF01103403.1_pt1 | contig 12215 bp, 11 predicted proteins | sample 1559871 | NCBI WGS metagenome assembly PPYF01 (sample SAMN08240021, study PRJNA423297) | Human gut metagenome, whole genome shotgun sequencing project. | reverse complement strand
AAGCTATCAGGCGGGCAACAGCAAAGAGTCGCTATTGCACGGGCATTAGCAAGTGAAGCACCCGTTATTTTGGCGGATGTACCGACCGGCAACTTAGATTCTGTCACCAGTCAGGATGTGTTAAGTCTTCTTAAGGTGACAAGCGACAGATTCGGGCAGACGGTTGTTATGATTACACATAATGAAGAAATTGCCCAGCTCGCAGACCGGATCGTGCGGATTGAAGACGTACGGATCAAAGGTGGTGAGCTTCATGCGTAAGGTAAAAAATAAAAAAGTGATTCAAAATCTGGCGAAAAAAAGCTTTGGAGCGAATAAAACAAGAAATCGAATTGCTATTTTAGCTGTTGCACTTACAACACTGCTTTTTACAACAATTTTCATACTTGGAATCGGGACGATGGAGATTTTTCAGCGACAGACTATGAGACAGTCCGGAGACGATAGTCATGGAGTCATGAAAAACCTTACGAGGGAACAATACGAAAAGCTGAAAGATCATCCGCTCATCAAGGAAGAGGCAGCCTGCATTTATGTGGCAGATGAGGTTAAAAATCCAGAGCTTTTAAAGAGACACGTAGAGGCATGGTATTATCCGGAATATCATTACAAACATTGCTTTGTTGAAATTATAGATGGAAAGGCACCTAAGAAGGCGGATGAAATTCTGCTGGATGAAATGTCTATGCAGTTACTGGGGATGAAGCCTAAGGCAGGTCAAAAAGTGACGCTGGATATGCAGATTCGAAATACGGACGAAAAGTCTGTGCAGAGAACATTTACCGTGTCGGGTGTTATGAAAGCAGATCCGGCTATGAATGTAGGGTTTGCGCTTGTGTCAAAAGCTTATTTAAAAGAACACGCAGAAGAGCTTACTTATCAATACGATGTTACCGGTTCTATGACCGGAGCAATCCGTATGGATGTGAATTTTGCAAATAGCAGAGGTATTCAGAAGAAATTGAATCAGGTCGTTACGGACAGCGGATATTCTGTGGAAGACGGACATAAGGACACTATATCTACGAATGCCAACTGGGCGTATCTCTCCGAGGGGACAGAAAATGATCCTATGACGATGGGGGCGGTGGCAGCAGGACTTTTGCTGATTTTGTTAACTGGATATTTAATCATTTATAATATTTTCAGAATCTCGGTGATTCGTGATATCCGGTATTATGGACTCCTTAAAACGGTGGGGACAACAGGGCGTCAAGTAAAACGTATTTTGAGACGTCAGGCTCTGTGGATGGCGTGTATGGGAATTCCGTCAGGTATGATTTTGGGGTTCTTTGTGGGAAAGGCTCTGGTGCCAAAACTTATAGAACAGACAACTTATGAAGATGGGGCGGTAGCGGTTTCGGCAAATCCATTGATCTTTATAGGAGCAGCGCTTTTTAGTTTCGTTACGGTATTGATTTCCATTCGAAAACCGGCGAAGATTGCGGCGAGAGTTTCACCGGTGGAGGCAGTCCGTTATACGGAAGGTGCGGAAATTGGTGCACTTCGAAAAGGGAAAAATAAAAGTGGGCAAGACAAGCAGAAGAAATCTACAGATGGAGGAAAAATCTGGAAGATGGCATGGTCCAATCTGGCGAGGAGCAAAGGGCGGACAGTGGTTGTAATTTTGTCGCTGTCTCTTGCGATTATTTTATTAAACAGCGTATTTACAGTAACCAGTTCTTTTGATATGGATACTTACTTGAAACATTTTGTTACGACAGATTATCAAATAGCCAATGCGAAGTGCTTTGGTCTTGACCACTATTATGGTGCGGATGAAGGGGAGGTACAGACGGAGAAATTGTCTGAATCTTTTATTCCAGAGTGTGAAGCACAGGATGGTTTTGAGGCGGGAGGAAGAATTTACTCTTCTACAAGGTTTGGTCTGGAAGCCTCCTCGTGGAAGGCGCCGAAAGACATTCCCCATGACGGGAACGGGTATTACTGGACCTTCGGAAGCATGAAACAGTATTACGATGTTGATGAAAAAGGGGCGTATTCTTCAGATACTGTAGTCTACGGACTGGAAGATTTTCCGCTGGAACAGATAGAAGTCTATGAGGGAGAAAAGGATCTGAAAGTGATCAAAGAGAAACTGGCTTCTGGGAAATCGGTGATAAAAGAAAATTATTATGCGCTTACAAACCGATATAGTATTATGTTCTGTTATTATACAACAGCAGATATATTTAAAGAGATGGAGTCCGAAGATTTCCTTATGAGTTATCTGATGAATGTGGAAGATCAGAAGGAGGACGCTTACGGACAATTTGTCGAAAATTATACGACAACAACGGAACCTTTGATGGATTATGAATCGAAACAGAAGTATATTGATGAGTTCGCAGGAATGAAGAATCTCTTTATTTTAGTAGGCGGAACTCTTAGTATTGTCATCGGTCTGATCGGTATTTTGAACTTTATTAATTCGGTATTGACTAATGTTGTGACGAGACGAAAAGAATTTGCCATGATGGAAGCAATCGGTATGACGAAGAAGCAGCTCCTTCGCATGCTGATTCTGGAGGGACTCTATTATGCGGGAATTACGATACTGGCGGTGCTTGTCTTCGGCAGTCTTTTCTCCCTTACAGTGGTTCGTGTTCTGTCGGGCGGTATCTGGTTTATGAAATATCGGTTTGTCATCTGGCCAATGCTGGCGGCGTGTCCGTTCTTAATTCTTTTCGGTATCGTGGTGCCGTATCTTGCATATGCTCCGCAGAGAAAGAACAGTCTTGTGGAGGAAATACGGAAAAATGAATAGAATAGAAATCTATTTATACCCCTTGCATTTCAAAGAAGAGAGTGTTATACTTAATGACAGTAACATAGAGGAATCGGCAGAAGAGTGAACGAAAGTTCACTCTTCTTTGTTGATGAACAGATAACTGAAAGTCCCATGGACAAAATTTGCGGCAAGGAGGAATTATACGTTGTCAAAAAGAGAAGTTTATGAACAGAAGACAGAGGAAATTTTACTTCCCATCATAGAAGAATATGGATTTGAACTGGTGGATGTGGAATATGTAAAAGAAGGAGGCACATGGTATCTTCGCACATATATTGACAAAGAAGGTGGTATCAGTATTGATGACTGCGAGAAGGTAAGCCGCAGATTGTCAGATATTCTGGATGAAAAAGATTATATTGATGATACTTATATTATGGAAGTAAGCTCTCCGGGGCTTGGAAGACCACTTAAAAAAGAAAAAGATTTCAAACGGAGTCTTGGTAAAGAAGTAGATATCAGGACTTACCGTATGATAGATAAACAAAAAGAGTTTACGGGTATTTTGAAAGACTATGACAAAGATACCGTGACAATTGAACTGGATGATGAAACTTTAAAAACATTTGAGAAAGGCGATATTGCGCTTATACGCCTTGCGTTCGATTTTTAATTTAGGAGGAGAAGAAGAATGAACACAGAATTATTAGAAGCGTTGAATATTTTAGAAAAAGAAAAAGACATCAGCAAAGAGACTTTGTTGGAGGCGATTGAGAACTCCCTTCTCAATGCATGCAAAAATCATTTTGGAAAAGCAGACAATGTGAAAGTAATCATGGATAAAGAAACATGTGACTATCAGTTATTTGCAGAAAAAGAAGTGGTAGAAGAAGTAGAAGATACATTAGAGCAGATCAGTCTTGAAGATGCAAGAAATATTGATGGAAAATATGATATTGGTGATATTGTCCAGATTCCGATCGAATCAAAATCTTTTGGACGTATTGCAACACAGAATGCAAAGAACCTGATCTTACAGAAGATCCGTGAAGAAGAGCGTAAAGTAGTCTATGATCAGTATTTTGAAAAAGAAAAAGATATCGTTACAGGTATCGTACAGCGTTATGTGGGCAAAAATGTGAGCATTAATCTTGGAAAAGCAGACGCTATGCTTACAGAAAACGAGCAGGTGAAAGGCGAAGTATTTAAGCCGACAGAGAGAATCAAACTGTACGTAGTAGAAGTTAAGAATACAACGAAAGGACCTAAGATTTTAGTGTCCCGTACACATCCGGAACTTGTGAAGCGTTTGTTTGAGTCAGAAGTGACGGAAGTTAAAGATGGAATTGTTGAGATCAAAAGTATTGCAAGAGAAGCAGGAAGCAGAAGCAAGATTGCAGTATGGTCCAACGATCCAGACGTTGATCCGGTAGGAGCATGCGTAGGAATGAACGGTGCAAGAGTGAACGCCATCGTACAAGAGCTGCGTGGTGAGAAGATCGATATCATTAACTGGAGTGATAATCCGGCGATCTTAATTGAGAATTCATTAAGTCCGGCAAAAGTTATTTCCGTTATGGCAGATCCGGATGAGAAAGTGGCAAGCGTAATCGTGCCGGATTATCAGTTGTCTCTTGCGATTGGTAAAGAAGGTCAGAACGCAAGACTGGCGGCAAGACTTACCGGATTTAAGATTGATATTAAGAGTGAGTCACAGGCAATTGAGTCCGGCGAACTTCCGGAAAACTATATGGAGTTGATGGAAGGCGTTTATGAGCAGGAGTACGAAGAGGACTACGACGAAAATTACGAAGAAAATGGTGAGGAATTCAGTGAAGAATAAGAAAGTTCCTATGCGTAAATGTGTGGGATGTCAGGAAATGAAAAGTAAAAAAGAGATGATCCGTATTGTTCGTACAGAAGAAGGAGACTTCTCTTTGGATGCCACAGGAAAGAAAAACGGAAGAGGCGCGTATATTTGCCCTTGCAGAGAGTGTTTGCTCAAAGCAGTAAAGAATAAAGGGCTTGAGCGTTCTTTCAAACAGGTGATTCCAACAGAAGTTTATGAGGTTCTGGAAAAGGAGATGAATGAGATTGAGTCAGAGTAAAGTCTTATCACTGGTCAGTCTTGCAACAAGAGCAGGTAAGACTGCAAGCGGAGAATTTTGTACAGAAAAAGAAGTGAAATCAGGGAGAGCATTTCTAGTGCTTGTTGCGGATGATGCTTCTGATAATACAAAGAAAAAATTCCAAAACATGTGTGAATTTTATGAAGTTCCAATCTATTTTTATAAAGATAAAGATACTCTTGGGCATGCGATGGGAAAAGAGATGCGGGCATCTCTTGCAGTCCTTGATGAGGGGTTTGCAAAAGGGATCTTAAAGCATATAAAAGCAGAAGAGAGTCAGACTGTGTAAAGGAGGTCGTGTAGATGGCGAAAATTAAAGTATATGAATTAGCAAAAGAATTAAATGTGTCAAGTAAAGAAGTAGTTGAATTTCTTGGCGAGAAGAATATAGAAGTAAAAAGTCATATGAGTTCACTGGAGGAGGCAGATGCCGAGATCGTAAGAAACTCCTTTGGTAAATCAGAGAAGACAGAAGAAAAAGCGGCAGAGGTGCCGAAGAAAAAAAGTATTGTGCAGGTGTTCCGTCCTCAGAATACGAAGAATGGTAACAAATCAGGAAAACGTCCGGCAGGAAAACCGGCAGCTTCACAGGGAAGACCAATGCAGGTGAATAACGGTCGTCCGGCGAAGGGTCATGCAGTTCCGAAACAGGAAGCTGAGAAAGTACAGCCTGTACAGGAGAAACCAGTAAAGAAACCGGTAGAAAAACCAGTGGAGAAACCAGTAGAAAAGCCGGTAGAGAAACCAGTGGAGAAACCGGTAGAAAAACCGGTGGAGAAACCGGTGGAGAAGTCAGTAGAAAAAGCACAGCCGGAGCGTCGGATGAACGATACACGTTCAGAGAGACAGGACCGCGGCGGCAGAAACGGCGACAGAAGACAGGAACGCTCTGACAGAGGAAATGACCGTGGCGATCGTCGTCAAGGCGGACAGTTTGGTGATAGAAATAACGATAGAAGGCAGGACCGCGGCGATAGAAATAATGATAGAAGAAACGACCGCGGCGACAGAAATAACGATAGAAGACAGGACCGCGGCGACAGAAACAATGACAGAAGAAACGACCGTGGTGATCGTCGTCAAGGCGGACAGTTCGGTGACAGAAGACAGGATAGAAAAAATAATGCATCTTCCATTCCGGCGCCGGAAGCTCCGACACAGAAGCCTCAGAGAAGTAATAAAGGCAAAGGAAAAGACGACCATAAGAAGAGAGACTACCGTCATGAAGATGATGAGCGGATGTTAAAGGGACAGAAACAGATGCAGAAGCCGCAGCCCAAGGAGCAGAAACAGGAAGAAGAGATTAAATCCATTGTGATTCCAGAAGTTTTGACGATCAAAGAGTTGGCTGATAAGATGAAAATCGTACCATCTGTGATTGTGAAAAAGCTCTTTATGCAGGGAAAAATTGTAACAGTCAATCAAGAAATCGATTATGAGACAGCAGAAGAGATCGCATTAGAATTTGATGTGCTTTGCGAAAAAGAAGAAGTAGTCGATGTGATTGAAGAACTTCTCAAGGAAGAAGAAGAGGACGAAAAGAAAATGAAGAAACGTCCGCCGGTTGTCTGTGTTATGGGACACGTTGACCACGGTAAAACATCTCTTCTGGATGCGATCCGCCATACGAATGTAATCGGAGGAGAGGCAGGAGGAATCACACAGCATATCGGAGCTTCTGTTGTCGAGGCAAATGGCGAGAAGATTACATTCCTTGACACACCGGGACATGAAGCTTTTACAGCTATGAGACTTAGAGGTGCTCAGTCTACAGATATTGCAATTCTTGTAGTAGCTGCCGATGACGGTGTAATGCCGCAGACAGTAGAAGCGATCAACCATGCGAAAGCAGCCGGTGTAGAGATTATTGTCGCTGTGAATAAGATTGATAAGCCAAGTGCAAATATCGAACGTGTAAAACAGGAACTTACGGAATATGAATTGATTCCGGAAGACTGGGGCGGAAGCACAATCTTTGTTCCGGTTTCTGCAAAGACCGGAGAAGGTATCGAAGATTTAATGGAAATGATTCTTCTTACTGCGGAAGTGTTGGAATTAAAAGCAAATCCAAATAGAAGAGCAAGAGGTCTTGTATTAGAAGCACAGCTTGATAAAGGACGCGGTTCTGTGGCAACTGTCCTTGTACAGAAAGGTACACTCCGTGTTGGAGACGCCATTGCAGCAGGATCTGCTCACGGTAAAGTCCGCGCTATGATGGATGATAAAGGAAGACGTGTGAAAGAAGCAGGTCCGTCTGTTCCGGTAGAGATTCTCGGACTGAATGACGTTCCGAATGCCGGAGAGGTATTTGTAGGATGTGCAAATGATAAAGATGCAAGAAGCTTTGCAGAGACATTTATTTCTCAGAGCAAAGTAAAATTGTTAGAGGAAACCAAGTCTAAATTATCTTTGGATGATCTGTTTACCCAGATTCAGGAAGGTAACTTAAAAGAACTTGGAATTGTAGTAAAAGCTGATGTACAGGGATCTGTAGAGGCAATGAAACAGAGCCTTTTGAAACTTTCCAATGACGAAGTTGTTGTCAAGATCATTCATGGCGGTGTCGGCGCGATCAATGAGTCAGACGTAAGTCTTGCTTCTGCGTCCAATGCAATTATTATCGGATTTAATGTCCGTCCGGATGCAACTGCCAAAGAGACAGCAGAGCGAGAAGGCGTAGATATTCGTCTGTACCGTGTCATTTACAGCGCGATTGAAGATGTGGAGGCGGCAATGAAAGGTATGCTTGATCCGATCTTTGAAGAGAAAGTGCTCGGACACGCAGAGGTTCGTCAGACATTTAAGGCTTCCGGTGTGGGAACGATCGCCGGTTCTTATGTGCTGGACGGAACATTTGAAAGAGATTGTTCTGTTCGCATCACAAGAGATGGCATTGTAATCTTCGAAGGCGCCCTTGCATCACTGAAACGTTTCAAAGACGATGTAAAAGAAGTAAGAGCAGGTTATGAATGTGGTTTTGTATTTGCAAACTTTAACGATGTCAAAGAGGGAGATCAGGTAGAAGCATTTAAGATGGTTGAGATTCCAAGATAATAGTTTGTGAAAAGACCATATCCCTGCCGTGGAAGGAAGGGAATAAAATATGAGAAAACGAAGTATTAAAAATACAAGAGTTAATACAGAAGTGCAGAGAGAACTCAGCAATATTATCAGGGGCGGGATCAAAGATCCCCGTGTTGCCCCGTGGACATCTGTAGTGGCAGTAGAGGTTGCACCGGATCTTAAGACCTGTAAGGCATATATCAGCGTGTTAGGTGATGAAAAAGCGCAGGCTGATACATTAGAAGGTCTTCAGAGCGCAGAAGGTTATATCCGCAGAGAACTTGCACGCACATTGAACATGCGTAATACACCGGAGATCCGTTTTATTCTGGATCAGTCCATCGAATATGGCGTGAACATGTCAAGAAAGATTGATGAAGTGACGAAAGAATCAGCAGGTGATCAAGATGTTCAGTAAAAGGATTGAAGAGGCACGTACCATTGCGATCGGAGGCCATGTCCGCCCGGATGGTGATTGTACAGGTTCCTGTATGGGAATGTACAATTACCTTCGGGAGAATTACCCGGAGAAAACCGTAGATGTCTATTTAGAGGAGATACCGGAGGCTTATAAGTTCCTTCAGGGAACAAAAAAGATTCGACACGAGATTCCAAGAAATATGAGCTACGACCTGTTTTTGTGTCTGGATTGTGGAGATCAGGGACGATTGGGCTTTTCGGCGCCTCTCTTTGAACAGGCAGCGCATACATTTTGTATCGATCATCATATCAGCAATCAGAGCTTTGCCGAGGAAAACCACATTAAACCAGAGGCGAGTTCGACTTCTGAACTGGTGTATCATCTGCTGGACGAAGAGAAGATCAGTGTTTCTACAGCAGAAGCTTTATACCTTGGAATTGTCCATGATACCGGCGTATTTCAATATTCATGTACTGCGCCGTCTACAATGCGGGCAGCAGCCAGATTAATGGAAAAAGGGATTGATGCTCCTGCAATCATCCAGAACACCTACTATGAAAAAACATACGCACAGAATCAGATTCTCGGGCGTGCAATGTTGGAAAGTATTTTGTTCATGGATGGAAAATGTATTGCATCTTATTTTCGCCAGAAGACGCTGGAATTCTATGGTGTGACACCGAAGGATCTGGACGGGATCGTCAGTCAGCTTCGAAACACAAAGGGTGTGGAAGTTGCAATATTTTTGTACGAGATATCGCCAAATGAATATAAAGTGAGTCTTCGTTCCTCCAAGGACGTAGATGTCAGTGCGATCGCGCAATATTTTGGAGGCGGCGGACATAAAAAAGCCGCAGGTTTTACGATGACAGGCAGTGTCCATGATGTTCTTAACAATTTGTCTGCACAGATTGCACTACAGTTGGGAGAAAATGTATGATACATGGAATCATCAATGTATATAAAGAAAAGGGATTTACTTCCCATGATGTAGTTGCTAAATTAAGAGGCATTGTGGGACAGAAGAAAATCGGTCATACAGGAACGCTTGATCCGGATGCGGAAGGAGTGCTTCCGGTGTGTCTTGGAAGGGCAACAAAATTATGTGACCTCTTAACAGACAAAGACAAAGTGTATGAAACGGTGCTGCTTCTTGGCACTGTTACCGATACGCAGGATGTGTCGGGGAAAATATTAGAGAGAAGAGACACCTCTTCCGTTACCGAAGCAATACTTCGAGAGAAAATCTCCACTTTTGAAGGAGGCTATGCGCAGATTCCGCCCATGTATTCTGCGTTGAAAGTGGGTGGAAAAAAACTCTATGAGCTTGCCAGAGAAGGGAAAAGCGTAGAGCGTAAGCCGAGGAATATCAAGATCTATAACATTGATATTCTCAAGGTGGAGCTTCCGAGAGTGAAAATGAGAGTACACTGTTCAAAGGGGACATATATTCGTACACTTTGCCATGATATTGGTGAAAGTCTTGGGTGCGGAGGCTGTATGGAAGAGCTTTTACGTACGCAGGTCAGCCGCTTTCGGCTAGAGAACGCATATACGCTGTCTCAGATTGAAGAGAGTAAGGAAAAAGGTAAATTGGAAGAATTGATCCTTCCGATTGATGAGATGTTTTCAGAATATCCAAAAGCTGTTGTCATGGATCGATGGAAGAAATTAATCTATAATGGGAATCCATTTCCGGACAGAGCTGTTTTAGATAAGCTGGATGTTCGTGATGAAGAACCGGTTCGGGTATATGACCAAGAGGAGCATTTCATAGGTCTGTACCGATATCGGGCAGCAAAGAAAGACTATACGATCATGAAAATGTTTTTTGATCAGGAAAGCTTATAACGAGAGGGATAAAAATGCAGTATATAGAAGGTCTGAAAGAATATACAGACACCGGAAAGTCAGCAGTGACCTTTGGAAAATTTGATGGCTTACACAGAGGACACCAGAAATTGGTGGAGAATGTAAAGACATTTCAGAAGCAGCAGGGGGTAAAGAGCGCTCTGTGTGCATTTGATATGAGTGGACGCCAGGTTCTGATGACAAAGGAAGAACGTAAAGAACGTCTGGAAAATGTTGATTATTTGATTAACTGTCCGTTTTCGGATGAGTTCCGCCACATGGAGGCAGAGGAGTTTATCTCGAAAATTATTAAAGGCGTCTTTCATGCGGATTATGTCGTCGTAGGGACAGATTTTCACTTTGGATACGGTCAGAAAGGTGACGCTGATCTGTTGAAAGCATATACGGATAAATACGATTATCACGCAGTCGTAGTAGAAAAAGAACGCTATCATGGCCGCGAGATCAGCAGTACGTATATTAAAGAAGTGGTGCAGGATGGTGATATGAAACTGGCAGAGACACTTCTCGGTTATCGTTATGGAGTAAATGGTATAGTAGAACATGGAAGACAGCTGGGAAGGACACTTGGTTTCCCGACAATAAATGTTGTGTGGCCAAAAGAAAAGCTTTTGCCGCCGTGCGGCGTGTATGTGAGTCGAATAAATGTGGATGGCATCTGGTATAATGGAGTCTCCAATATTGGAAGAAAGCCAACGGTATCCAATGGAGAACAGGTGCTGGTAGAATGTTATTTGTTTGGGTATACAGGAGATGCTTACGGAAAAAAAGTTCGCATAGAATTTCTGGAGTTCCATCGTCCGGAAAAGAAATTTCAGAATGTGGAAGCGCTGAAAAACTGTGTGGAAAAAGATATTCATTACGGAGAAAATTATTTCCAAAGATAAAGGAGAATACAAATGGATATGGTGACATTTTTCTCTCTGCTTGGCGGGCTTGGATTATTTCTGCTGGGTATGAAAGATATGAGTGAAGGGCTGGAGAAAGCAGCCGGAGCCAGAATGAGAGGAATCTTAGAATTCTTCACGAAAAACCGATTTATCGGAATGATGGTCGGTATTTTATTTACAGCGGTAGTTCAGTCATCAAGCGCTACGACGGTTATGGTAGTCAGCTTTGTAAATTCAGGTCTTATGACTCTTTTGCAGGCGACGGGAGTAATCTTAGGAGCCAATATCGGTACTACAGTAACCGGTCAGTTGATCGCATTTAATTTATCGGATATTGCACCTTTATTTGTAATCATCGGTGTTGTTATGGTGATGTTCTGTAAAAAGGTAAAGGTGAAAAATGTCGGAGAAGTGATTCTTGGATTTGGTATCCTGTTTTTAGGACTCAGTATTATGGGAGACGCAATGACAACGATCAAAGAGTCTCCACATATTGTTGAATTATTAAAATCACTGAGAAACCCGTTTGCCGCTATGATGGTAGGTTTTGTGATCACTGCAATCCTACAGAGCTCATCTGCTACGGTTGGTATTGTTATTTTGATGGCGTCACAGGGACTTCTGGCATTTACAATCTGTCCGTTTTTAGTGTTGGGCTGTAATATGGGTTCTTGTGTTTCCGCACTGATCGCAAGTCTTGGCGGAAATAAAGATGCAAAACGTGCGGCAATGATCCATTTCCTGTTCAATGTAGTCGGATCGGCAGTTTCTTTTGTTATCCTGCTGTTCGCACTTACACCGATCACAGATGCAATTATGCATATGTCAGGCAATGATCCGGCAAGAGCGGTTGCCAATGTCCACACAATTATGAAAGTGTTCGAAGTTGCTATTTTATTCCCGTTCATGGGTTGGATTGTTAAGGCAACTTATAAGGTGGTTCCCGGGCAGGATGAAAAACCGGGTGATGAATTTAAGCTTCACTATATCGGAGGGAAAAACATTATTTCCCCAACAACAGTTGTTCATGATGGTATCAAAGAAATTGAGCATATGGGAAATGTGGCGATCACCAATCTGAAAAGAGGTATGGATGTTCTCTGTAATCC
>PPYF01370874.1_pt1 | contig 12220 bp, 12 predicted proteins | sample 1559871 | NCBI WGS metagenome assembly PPYF01 (sample SAMN08240021, study PRJNA423297) | Human gut metagenome, whole genome shotgun sequencing project. | reverse complement strand
GTCAGCCTCAGAATAGGCATATACAATATGCTGTACAAAATGCATTAAATGAATATAAAAAGAACCGATGACTCCCGCTGCAAGACCGGTAATCAGAACCAAAAACACTACTTTTCTGTCTTCCATGATCTCACCTTACGTGTTCGTACAATAAAAACCTTTTATTCCCTCGTCGTTCTTGCCGCTTCGCGGCCTGCACTCCTCGCAACCCTCGCGGAGGTATGGACTTATTGCGCGGTAGGTTGCGGTCGTCCTTGCCGCTTCGCGGCCTGCACTCCTCGCAACCCTCGCGGGAGGTATGGACTCAATACGCGGTAGGTTGCGGTCGTCCTTGCCGCTTCGCGGCCTGCACTCCTCGCAATCCTCGCGGGAGGTATGGACTCAATACGCGGTAGGTTGCGGTCGTCCTTGCCGCTTCGCGGCCCGCACTCCTCGCAACCCTCGCGGGCTTTAGAGTTACTCCCATTCTTCTTTTTATACTGTTCACTACATTCAAAAGTGTTCAAAATACAGGCATTTCGTTTATCACATACTGGGAAATTCGTTCCATTTTAGCTTGTTTTTGAATTATTTTGCCCATCCCAGTCCCAGTTCCAATTAAATTCAATTATGACATGAGTTCAACAATTTTCTTGGAATGAGATTTACATGAAAGAAAAAACACTACACATATCAAAAAATTTATCAAAGCTATAGCTTTATGATTGATAGAAATTGCTAATATACTTAGTATTAAAAATAATGTCATGCTTGTTCGAGACAATGCGTATTCTCTTGAAAGTGTTTCCATTATTGGATATTTCTCCTTACAATCATTGAAATGTTTATAGTTATCATTAAATGCTAATAACTTAAACTTCTTTACAATCGGCTCTATTAAAATTGCGCCAATCCTATTCGTTATTAACCCCACTTCATATGCAGAAGCTAAAACACAAAATATAATTATTATATCAGGTAATTCTAAAAGTTTCTTTACCAAATCCATTTCCATAAATTCAATAAATCGCACATAAAATATAGTTGCTATTTCTAAGAAAAAAACAGCACCTGTTAAAAGCATGTTTAAAAAATTATAAAACGGTAATTTAAAACTCATCTTATTTATCCTCTAACATTAAAGTACCTATATATGCACCTAATTTGCAATCACAAATTCCTTCATTTTTCAAAAATGATTTATCATATGGATAATCGCCTTTTTCTACATATATCTCAGTCTTACTTTGTTCATTCTTAAAAGCAATATTTCCTGTACTATTTTGTGTCAAAGTATTATATCCATTATAATAATTCAAATGTTCAGAAGGTGCTTCTCCTATAATAATGATTTTAGGATTTATTTTTTCTAATACATCTGATGGAACTTTTCCAGATTCTCTTCCATGATGAGGGGCAAACAAAACATCAACCTCAACCCAATCAATATCATCTTTAACTTTCTCCATAAAGTTATTTTCAATATCTCCCATCCACATTGCGGTTATACCACCATTTAGAGAATATGTGAAAATCGGAGATAGATTATTGTACGATTCCCCTCTTTTGGCTTTATCTAACGCATCAATATATGACTCATTACTTGTTATAGGCCATAAAAAATTTATGCCAGAGGATCCACGATTATCTCCATTAATATTCATCCATTTTCGCTTACAATTTTTATATACATAATAGTGGTACTCTCCATCTCTCAACTTACAATAATTTTCAAAATCGTCTGTTAATTCTTCCTTTATAGCTTCGTTTTCAACACAATAAAAATTAAGTATATCAATTTTCTCATCCAAATATTTCAACCCATGAATATGATCCTCATCTGGGTGTGTTGAGATAAATCGTGTAATTGTCTTTCCTTTTTTCTCATTGATTATTTCTTCTACAATCTGTTCTTGCAACTCATCGATTAAATTACAATCAATAATTGTAAAATTATCACTACCATGTTTTATATAAAACATATCTCCATTTCCTACAGACAATGTTTTTATAATACTCATCTAAAAATCCTCCTCTAAAACACTTCTTCAAGCAATATCCAGCAGCTATCATTCATATCATCCACATATTCTGTGTTATTCAAATATAACTCATCATTTTTATCTCTTACAAATCCAAACTGATATTCATGCTTTTTCGCAAATTGCTTAAATACTTCAAATTTATTTTCAACCTGAACATCAATATTTTTACTTTGACCTTGTCTTTCTCCACCTTTGGTCTCTATTAGCCAAATTGTCCCATCTTGTAATTGAACAATGTAATCAGGATAGAACAATCTTTGTTTTTCAAAACTTGTTCCATAAACTATCGAAAGATATTGTTGTCCACTATCTCCATTCTTATAAAGAAACTTTACATTTTCGTTCTTTTCACAGTATTTTTCAAACAGTCGTTCTGGTGTAGAGCGAAAATCATCTGTAATCATAGATGTGTTATAACCTTTATACACATTCCTCTCCAGATCTTTTACATATCTTTCATACGGGACATATCTGTAATGCTCTTCAAGTGGAATCCTAAATTCTTCTGTCTTATTTTCAAGAATTTGCAATTGTTCCTGTCGTTGTCCAGAGAACTCTATGAAATCTACTTTTAATAAATCTGCATTATTGATTACAAAAGCATAGTATTCTTTTAAGCTCAAATTCAAAAGTTTATACTTCTTGTTTCCAAACCCTCTTAAAAATAAAGTTTTTAATATTTGACTGGTTTTGTTATATGCAAGTCCTACATGCTTTTTGATTGCATCAATATTATGCTGAAGTTCAATACCATGAGTATGTGTATTCACCTCAACTGTCATAGCATTATAATTTGCAGTTTCTTCTCTAACTTCCATTAAAGTTGTATATTTGCCAGTTAAATACTTTCTTGCTAATCCTGTTCCAAATATAAACCCGTAGTTTTCTAGAATAATGATGTTCTCTGACTTCGTATTGGATAAGTGATATTTGTTTTTAAAGAATTCATAAACTCTATTTCTGATTGCTTGCTCATCAATATAACTACCATCAAGATTTCGTAATTCTTTTACAAGTCTTATCTTCTTTGGCTCTTCTTTTAGAAATACTCTCTGTGTCTCAAAACCATTACCTGCTTTAATTACTTCAAGTTTATATTTCTCATCAAAGGTATAAAGATATGAGCAATCTAAAATTTCTTTTCCATAATGTTTTGCTTTCGGCATACGTCTTAAGCGACCAAGAGTCTGAATTTCAAAAGTCTCGCTCATATTTTCACGTAACTTGACAAGAATCTTTGCACGCGGGCAATCCCAACCTGTAGCAAGAGCTTGTTTGAACAGTAGAAATACTGGTGTGGCATTTGATTTTGTTATGCTATCCTCATCACTCGTTCCAATATTAATCTTTCCTAATTTCTTTGATTTTCTTTCTTTATCTTCTTTATTCTCAGCAGAGAACCAACTTGCAAGCATTTTATTTTCATAACTATAACCCATCAAATTAAGCTTTTCTTCTACATGCTCAATAAGGTCATCATTCAAATTAGGAAATTGAACTAACACAAGAGGTCTAACATCTTCATTTTCTTCAATATATGCTTTCGCAATTTGTTTTCTTACCTCATCTGCTTTTTCTAAAAGAATATCAGTTTCATGAGTGACATTTTCTACTTCTACTGTGTCAAGTCCATCATTGATATACATAAATCTTGTAATCAGTCCTTCATTTATTACATCAACCTCTGGGATTTCATAAAACTCTCCAACAACTCTCTTGTTCGGTGTCGCTGATACTCTAATTTCATATTGAGCACTGATACTTGAAATAATATCATCAGCTTTCGACCTATTATTTTGATGTTCTTCATCAATGATTACAATAAAATTCAAATTGCGATTATGTGCTTCACTAATTCTTTCAAAAAGATTTTTTCTCTCACTATCTCTAATGGCTGTATTATCTTTCTTCGTAATAGTCTCCCAGTTAATAAAATATGTTGTTCCACTTTCAAAACCTGTATTTAGAATGTTAAATACATTGCCTGTTTTAAGAGTTGGAGCAAATCGTTCCATCTTTTCTTTAGACTGTTCTTCAAGTTCACCTTTACCAGGACAAAACCAGCAAATTATACTGTCTTTATGAAAATCTAAATACTTCTCAATATATGCAACTAAAATAATCGTCTTACCTGATCCGGTAGGACTTTGCATAACTATTTTCGGCTTTGAATTGCTATCTGTTGTTTTATTAAATAGGAAATCTACTGCTTCTTCTTGGAAATTTTTAAGTTTTATACCTATCATAGTTCACCTACCTCCTTTAACTCATCTCTAAAGTAATATTCCGGGATCTCAATTACATTAACTTGTTTTTCATCAAGTATCCTTTGATTACTTCGAGATAGGAATATTCCTGAGCGAACAAATAGACTTCCATTATTTTCGATTTTTTCTATTGTTTCTGCTAGCTTATCTTCATCTTCAATGATTAGGTATCTCTTTCCATCAAGTTCGATATGATATTCAAGTTCAATAAGTTCCTTGATATGTTCCATCAGTTTATCGGATATACTATCTTCTTCATCAGAAAACTTTGGGATAAATTCCGTCTTATAGTATTTCAAATTATGCGGTAAATCTTCTTGAATATTCTTAAGCCTTTGATAGGTAACATCCTCACAAATATTGTTTTCATTATTTGTGCAGAGAATATATTTTCTATGCCCACCATCTTCTTTGTTAAGCTGCATAACTGCATGCCCTGTAGTACCACTACCTGCAAAGAAGTCGAGAACAATTGCCTCTTTGCTTTGCAATGATAATTTCATCAGTTCCAAATATAATCTTATAGGCTTTGGTGTACTAAAAATATTTTGATTTTCCGGTAATAATTTAAGGAGTTCTTTTTTCCCTTCCGTTGATGTTCCGAAAATATGCGAATCAAACCATGTATCTGCCACAGCTCCCTTGAATTTTACTTCGTTATAAAAAACCTTCAATTGAGGTCTTCCTTTTCCATTTTTCCCAAAGATAATCCTGTTATCTTCTAAGGCACTGGCGAATTTTTCTTGAGAAATTCGCCAGCACCTCCCTCTTGGAGGGAGGTGCTGGTCTCCCGTATTCGGGTTAATAATTGGATAGGTTAAATTCGGACGTATATTAGGTGCATCAAAAGGATCTGCTTTCCATAGTCCTCTTGGATCATTGTCTGGATTTGAGAATTTGCTTTTATCAGTTTCTTTCGGCAAGAAGGTAAATCCTACCAAGTCATCCCATTTATCTCTATTACTATCTTTAAGCCGTCTATTATCTGCTCTCTTGTATTTAGCATATACAAGAATATACTCGTGGTTGATGCTTATATCGGTATCATTTTGTACCGATGTCCTATTATGCCACGGAATAGTAGTAATATAATTGCTTTCTCCCAAAACGGTATCACACAGTAGTTTCAGTTGAGCTTGTTCATTATCATCAATATTTATAAAAATAGCTCCATTATTTGAGAGTAATTCTTTAGCAATTAGTAACCTTTTTTCCATAAAAGATAACCACTTACTGTGAGCGTATCCATCCGTTTTATCTACAAATGAATCATCATAAATAAAGTCTTTATTCCCAGTATTATACGGTGGATCGATATAGATAACATCAATCTTCCCCTTGTGCGTTTTCTCCAGTAGTTTCAAAGAATGAAGGTTATCTCCTTCCTTCAAGTAAAAAGTTGTATGGTTCATCTTCGTTTACTGTGATTTTTCTATTTTCATCTTCAACAAAAATAGGAATGTTATGAACAAGTTCTTCATCTACTTTCTCTAAATGCTCTTCCCAAACTAAACCATATTTTTTCTCATTTAATGCATTTTCTATTTCCGTAATGGCACGAATGTTTTCATCATCGTTATTAATTTCTTTTAGCTTTTCAAGATAATCCAGCATTTTTTCACGCTTGATTTTAGATAAATTCGCCATTTTCCTACCTCACCTTATTTATAAGACTTTGAATTAAGTCTTTATCTTCTATCTTGGTAATTCCAAAACTCTTTTTTCCTGCATCCTTAATTGATGCTCCAATATGATAGACTTCCGCTTTATCTATAATTAAAAATCTATCATGAAAATCCGTAGTAGTTTTTACTGACAACTTTGGATATTGTGCATTGAACTTATTTATATCTTTTGTTGATAATTTCCCTTTGCCTGCAGTTGCGATAATAATGTCTACACCTTTATTCTTCTTGCATAAAATATTAAGTGTATTGATATCAACATAGTTATCAATCAAAACTATCTCTTTTTTAGCTTTACCAACAAGCCCGACAATAAAGCTAAAAGCATCATATATTTGACCATCAAAGAAAATATTTTGTTTTACTTCTGTATTTGTTGCTATGTAATTAAACACTTCTTCTAGCTTTTTATCCGTTTCTAATTGTTTATACTCAATTCTATCAAGACGAGCAAACATTTCTTTGTTTGAAAGAAAAATTTTTCTCATCTCAACAAAAGCTCTCATTATATTTACACTTACATTCGTTGCTACATCATTTTTAAGAACAGCTGAAAGCATAGCAATTCCTTGCTCAGTAAAAACATATGGCATATATCTTCTACCACCTGAACCACTTTCTTTTTTTGAGGTGACATTTTGGCACCTCAAAAATTCATACTCTTCTTTATTTAATTGAAAGCAAAAATCCTCTGGAAATCTATCCGCATTTCTGCTTCTCTGCCTATTTAAATACTTTGTTTCAACTTGATATAGCATCGCTAAGTCACTGTCTATCATAACCTGCTTATCCCTAATGTTATAAATCATATTTTGAATATCTCTATTTTGAACAACGACAATGTTTTTATCTTCTGCCATAGATACCTCCATCTTTATTCGAAACCTACTAGGTTAATTTTTATCTATTTTGAGGTGACATTTTGGCACCTCAAGTTTGTTATTCGTCATTAGACTCTCTAATAATCGAAACCATCTCTCCAAAATCTGCATCAAGTTTTGTTCCTATACGATACAAAACATCCATACTTACAAACTCTCCCCTACCCATTTTAGATACTGTTGCAGGAGATAGTTCGCAAACTTCTGTTAGTTCTTTTTTGTTCATATTTTTATCTATTAAAATTTTCCACAATCCGTTATAGCTAACTTTCATATAATTACCTTTCATCTATAAGTTTATGAAGTTTTTCTATATATATTATAACATTTTTGAAGTCCTTTTCAAAACCTGAAAATATTTTATGACATACACTTCGTCCTTTTCATCAGCAAAGAATGTATATCCCATATTTCTTTTGATAGATGTTCAATTTTGGATTGCAATTTAAGATCAAAAAATATTTTTACATCTATTTACCGAATTCATTATAGAGCCAGGGGATGAACTCACTCATAGATTTGTTAATTCTTTGGTTTTGTTGAATAGAAGATTTCAGTTTGAAATAAAAAATGATAGTGCATTGGCTACGTTGCTATATACAACATCCGTAGAAGCTTTATTAGCAGCAGGAAAGAATGAGAAACGATTACGATTTGCAGCAATTCTTTCAAAATTGATTTGTATTGAGGGAAAGACTCAAACAGAAATCACAAATATACTTGAAAGTGTTTACAAAAAACGAAATAATTTTGTTCATGCAGGTCAATCACCATTTTATGAGTATCATGACGACGATGAAGATGATCTTGCATTAACGCGCATTGCAATTTCAAAATTAATCCTTAAATACAATGAAATCACTACATTACTATCAACACAAAATGAAGGTGACAGAAGTAAAAAATGGGATTCATATATTGACCAGTTATTCCGAAAACTTCTCTTCGGTTAAATCTCATCTATTTAACCAGAATATCTAATGAAAAAAATAATTTATAATACCACTTTTATCAAAAAAATATCTACTTTTAAATCAAGTATAAAAAGACCGTAACACTCAAGCTACGGTCTGATTTTTTATATTCAATTGCAAGCCACTTTGAACAATTATTGAGATTATTCTTTTTATAATCTTTACCCAATTTTGTCCCAGTTGCTTATTCTAATAGGATATAAACCTTGAAAACAAGCCATTTCTGAAGAATTATGCTCTACTCCCATTCAATCGTGGAAGGGGGTTTGCTGGTTATGTCATACACAATTCTGTTAATGTGTTCTACTTCGTTAACGATACGGCTCGAGATTTTATCCAGTACGTCATAGGGAATTCTCGCCCAGTCAGCCGTCATAAAGTCTGTTGTCGTTACGCCTCGTAAGGCCAAGGTATAATCATATGTGCGGAAGTCGCCCATAACGCCGACAGACCGGTTATTCGTTAAGACGGCAAAGTATTGGTTTATGGAGCGGTCAAGTCCTGCCGCCGCAATCTCTTCTCTAAAAACGGCATCGGCATCACGCAAGATGTCCAGTTTTTCTTTTGTAATTTCGCCCATAACGCGAATGGCCAGTCCCGGTCCCGGAAAAGGCTGCCGCCATACGAGATAGTCCGGCAAGCCCAGTTCTTCACCGAGTTCGCGAACTTCATCCTTAAAGAGGTTGCGTAGCGGTTCAATAAGACCCTTAAAGTCTACAACAGCCGGCAAGCCGCCTACATTGTGATGGCTTTTAATAACTGCCGCATCACCGGCACCCGATTCGATGACATCGGGATAAATCGTGCCTTGTGCCAAAAAGTCGACGGCACCGATTTTTCGTCCTTCTTCTTCAAAGACGCGAATAAATTCTTCGCCGATAGTTTTACGTTTTCTTTCCGGATCAGAAATGCCTGCCAATTTAGACAGGAAACGGTCCGATGCGTCGACGCGAATGAAGTTCATTCCCGAATCCTTAAAGGCCGCTTCAACTTCATCGCCTTCATTTTTTCGCATTAAACCGTGGTCAACAAAAATACAGGTCAATTGGTTGCCAACGGCACGGGAAATCAAGGCCGCCGCCACAGAGCTGTCGACCCCGCCTGAAAGAGCCAGTACGACCTTACCGGCACCGACAGTCCGACGCACGTCTTCAACAGCTTGTTTGGCATAGTTTGCCATCGTCCATGTACCGCTGCATTTACATACTTCAAAGAGGAAGTTATGCAACATTTCCTTGCCGTGTTCCGTATGAAGCACTTCAGGATGGTATTGCATAGCATACAATTTCTTGTCCGCATTTTCCATTGCGGCTACGGGGCAGTGTTCCGTATGAGCCGTAATCTTAAAGCCTCCAGGAATTTCGGCTACATAATCCGTATGGCTCATCCACACGATTTCTCTTTCTTTCAAGCCTTTAAAGACAAGGGACTTCGTATCCACAGTTGTTTCAGTTTTGCCGAATTCCCTCTTATCCGCTTCCTTAACAGTTCCGCCCAGAAGATATGCCATCATCTGCATGCCGTAGCATAATCCCAGAACGGGCACCCCCAGTTCAAAGACGGCGGCATCGATATGCGGTGCCTTTTCTTCATATACACTGTTCGGCCCGCCTGTAAAAATAACTCCGCGAGGCTTCAGTTCTTTAATCTTTTCAACCGCTTTATGATACGGGTAGACTTCACAATATACATGATTCTCTCTGACCCGTCGTGCTATTAACTGATTATATTGCCCGCCGAAATCGACGACAATGACTAATTCTTTCGAGTCCATCAACAGCCCTGCCTCTCTGAAATATTCCATTATTCATATGACCGAATTATACCACAAATACCCTCTCAAACCAATTAAATCGCCTGTAGAAAGAGCATAAATCCGCTTCCTTATATACAAAACAGGCGGACACCTTCATGGGAAAGTGTCCGCACATACAATACAGTTTTTTATAAAATGTACCTAGGCTTTTTCTTCTTCGTATTCTCTATGCATTTCTTCCAAAATAGATCGGCGTGTAACGACACCTACACAACGCTTATTGTCTACAATGGGAATGACCTTGAGGTGCTCTGCTACCATAACGCCTGCCAACTGTTCCACATCCGCATCGGGAGCGGCAATGATAACGTCTTTAGTCATCAATTCTTTAGCCGTACTGGCCATGAGTTTTTTAAAGCTCTTATCGTATTCACTGATTCCGTTGTAGTAAATGCTGGCCCCGAGAAGATTGACATAGTGCGGCACATGGGGCTTGATTTTCTTATACAGCAAATCGGCATCCGTAACAATACCGGCTAAGGTGCCGTCATCGTTAACAATGGGAATAGACGTAATCTTATTTTTAATGAATAACTGGATTAAATCCAAGACGGTTGTACTCGGATCGGCCGTTACAAAAACCTTTTCCATAATATCCATTGCTTTGCGTTCGCTCATAGTATCCACCCCTTCGTTCCGAACTGTAAATCGAAACCTTTGTTTGTACCTTTATTATACTATCTTTTACAAAAAATAGATATACACGCTGTAATTATAAGTGATAAGGCTCGTGCCGCATGATTTTTACAGCCCTGTAGATTTGTTCCGTCAGTATCATACGAATCATTTGATGTGTCAGCGTAATGCGACCGAAAGAAATACAACGGTCGGCTTTTCGGCGAACTTCATCGGACAACCCGAAGGGACCTCCTATGAGAAAGGTAAACTCACTGCATCCGTGCAACGACAAGTCCTCAAAAGCCTGTGCCAGTTCTTCCGACGAAATAAGTTCTCCCTGTACATCGAGAACAAAAAGATATGAACCGGGACGTACATTTTTCAGCAACCGTTCTCCTTCTTTGTCGAGAATCTGCTTTTTTTCGGCTGCCGAAGGATTGTCGGGCATCCGTTCTTCGCCTATTTCCGTAATTTGCACCTGCCCGTACGGCTTAAGTCGCTTTAAAAACTCGTCAATGCCTGCCGTCAAGTATTTCTCTTTAACCTTACCGCTACCGATAATATGAAATTTCATTAATTATCACTATCCGTCTGGGGTGCCAGTTCCTGAAGGGTTACTTCGGCTGTCTGTTCCGAATCTCCCCGCATATAGGTTACTTTTACCGTATTTCCGACTTGATACGACTCGACTGTTTTTTGTAACTGTGTATAGTCATCGACAGGCTTATCATCTATTTTCGTAATAATATCGCCTCGTTGAATACCCGAACCGTACAAAGGCCCTCCGATGACAATTTGATATACATAAATCCCTTTGACTCCTAAATCCATACCGTAACGAGCCGCCATGGCTTTATCCAAACCGTATAAACCCAGGTAAGGGCGAATAACACGACCGTTTTTAATAAGCGCGTCCAGTACAGGGCGAGCCGTGTTGATAGGAATGGCAAAACCGAGTCCTTCAACGCCTTCTTTAGCTATTTTGGCACTGTTAATGCCGATTACCTCTCCGTCGGCATCAACCAAAGCTCCGCCGGAGTTGCCGGGATTAATAGCCGCATCGGTCTGAATCAGTTCCATCGGTACGCCTTCACCGACAATCGTACGGTTCAAAGAGCTGATGACACCGGCCGTTACCGTTCCCTGGAACTCGAGACCTAACGGATTGCCGATGGCAATAGCCGGCTCACCGACTTGAAGAGTATCACTGTCACCTAAGACTGCAACAGTCAGATTATCCGCCGTAATTTTAACCACTGCCAAATCCGTTCGGGCATCCGTACCTACGACAGTACCTTCAAAGGTCCGGCCGTCGGCCAAGGATACGTTAACTGTTTTATTATTACCTACTACATGATTGTTCGTAACGATATAACCGTCCTTGTCGAATATAATACCCGACCCGACGCCTTCACCGACCTGAACGGGACGATTGAAAATATCGCGATTATATACCTTCGTCGTAATACCTACAACAGCGGGACCTACTTTTTTTACGGCCTGCACAACAGCCGTATTGCGGGCGTTGGACAAGGTTTCAGACTTACCGTCTGCAGTTTGAACCTGTACGGGAACCGTATTGGTACCTTTCAGGTTGTCGTGTAAATAATAACCGCCGAAGCCGGCGGCTCCTATAAGAATAGCAGCCGCTATTACGGCTGCCGTAGATTTTTTACTCATCATGCTCCCCCTTATCGTCAAAACGGACGGCGCTGTTTTTACATGCCAATCTTACCAGCACCTCTTGACCCAGCGCTTTGCCGCTACGTTCGAACTTACTTTTTACGGTTTTAATGACCTTGGCAGGTTCATTATTTTTATCACTTCTATGTGCCAAAAGAACTTTCATCATCTTCTTTTGCGGCAACTGAGTCAACAAATCGGCAGCCGCGTCATTGGATAAGTGTCCGTAACTACCGAGTATGCGTTGCTGCAACCGATAAGGATACGGCCCT
>PPYF01270549.1_pt1 | contig 12220 bp, 13 predicted proteins | sample 1559871 | NCBI WGS metagenome assembly PPYF01 (sample SAMN08240021, study PRJNA423297) | Human gut metagenome, whole genome shotgun sequencing project. | reverse complement strand
CTCCGCCCCGATGCCAAAAGCCAGGTTACTATCGAATATGATGACAACGGAACTCCTGTTCGCATCGATACAATCGTTGTTTCTACGCAACATGATGACTTTATCCAACCGGAAGATGATTCTCAAGCCGCCCAGCTGAAAGCTGACGAAGAAATGCTGTCTATCATCCGCCGTGATGTGATTGAAATTCTGATGCCTCGTGTCATTGCTTCTATCCATCACGATAAAGTGTTGGCACTGTTTAATGATAAAATCATTTATCATGTGAATCCTACGGGCAAGTTCGTAATTGGTGGTCCTCACGGAGATACCGGTTTGACAGGTCGTAAGATTATCGTTGATACTTATGGTGGTAAAGGTGCTCACGGTGGTGGTGCTTTCTCCGGAAAAGATCCTAGCAAGGTAGACCGTAGTGCAGCTTATGCAGCACGCCATATCGCAAAGAATATGGTTGCGGCAGGTGTAGCAGATGAAATGCTTGTACAGGTGAGCTATGCTATCGGTGTGGCTCGTCCGATCAATATTTTTGTAGATACTTATGGCCGTTCCCACGTTAACATGACGGATGGTGAGATTGCCCGCGTTATCGATCAGTTGTTCGATCTTCGCCCGAAAGCAATCGAAGAACGTCTGAAACTTCGTAATCCTATTTATCAGGAAACAGCCGCTTATGGTCACATGGGACGTGAACCGCAAGTGATAACGAAGAAGTTTTCTTCTCGTTACGAAGGAGATAAAACAGTGGAAGTGGAACTCTTTACATGGGAGAAACTCGACTACGTAGATAAAATTAAAGCTGCTTTTGGTCTGTAAAACAGTCTGAAAGGAATTTGCTACTTTTGACCTGTAAATAAACGGACTGCCTAATGAAAACAAGATGTTGTTATCCTAAACGCTATTTATTGTTGTTCTTTAGTTTACTTGTCAGCGTAGGTAGCATTCTGATGTCTGTCTCTCTATCTTCCTGCTCTTCTTCGGTGAAGAGTCCATTGCTACTATCTGCTGACTCATTGATGGAAATATATCCTGATAGTGCATTATCCATTTTGGAATCAATTTCCTCCCCACAGAAATTACCATGTGCTGACAGAGCACTTTATGCGCTATTGCTTACGCAAGCAAGGCATAAAAATTATATTGCTTTAGGAGATGACTCGCTGATAAAAACGGCTGTTGAATACTATGGTGATAAGAAGAAAAGTGTACGTGCTGCAAAAGCTCATTATTATTGGGGAGCTACTTATGGTGAGAAGGGGTATACTTCATTTGCTGTAGACGAGTATCTGACGGCAATTCGGTTGATGCCTGTTAGGGATGAATTCTTAGCAATGATTTATGATAATCTTGCGGACTGTTATGAAAAAGATGAATTAGATAATGTAGCAATGGAAGCTTATCGCGCTGCTTATCAGATATTAAAAGGAAAAAGTGGACAAATATATCCAATGCGAGGTATTGCGCGTATGTTTTTGTTGCAAAATAGGAAGGATAGCGCATTGTTTTATTATCAGCAAGCGCTTGATTGTGCATTGGCGGATAAAGACTCTAGCTTGATAGGGGCTCTTTATCATGATTTTGCTATGGTTTATAATGAAAAAAAAGATTATATTCTGGCAAATCAATATGTATCGAAGGCAATTATGATACAAGAGGAGGGTGCTGTTAATGCTTGTTTGTCAAAAGCCCAAATTATGTTGAACTTGAATCAGCTTGATTCTGCCAGCTATTTTTATAATAAGAATATGAGCCAACTTGATATTTATGGAAAAGCCGTTTGTTATGATGGAATGTATCAAATAGCAAAGAAAAAAGGGGAGTGGAAAGTTGCAACAGAGAATATGGATATATACAAAGTTCTTTATGATTCAATTCAGATAATGACCGATAATGAGGAACTTAATCGGCTTATGGATAAACATCAATTAGAAGAGCATAAAAGGTTATTGTCAGAACATGCTAAAACGTTGGTTTTTACTTTAGTTGCTGTATTTTTCTTTTTGATGATTATATGTGTCTTTTGTTTTATGTGGAATGATAGAAAAAGAAAGAAGTATTATATAGCTTTGCAACATGAATTAACTCAAAAGAGAGTCGATACTATGCTGTTGAAAGACGAAGAGGTTTCAGAATCTAATAAAGAGCATATAGATAAGAAAAGGTCAGAGTTGACAGAACAACAAATCCAATTGTGTGTATCGGTACTGAAAACTACCGATTGCTACGATCAATTAGAGACATTGGAAAAGGCAACTCCTAAACAGTTGTTGGCGATGCGTAGTTTAAGGAAGGATATACGTTCTACTATTTCTAATGCATTTGTTGATGTGATGGTAAATTTGAAAGAGCGCTACCCAACATTGACTGGTGATGATGTCTTTTATTGTGTCCTTTCATTGCTTTATTGTTCAAAAACTGTCATGATGGAGTTGATGGATGCAACTTCAGATGCTCTTAAAACACGTAAAAATCGCATAAAGAATAAAGTCGATGCTCAACTTTTCGAACGTGTATTTGGAGCTGATAATCAGTGATATGTAATGCTTAATCTCTGCTTATCTTTTTTTTAAATAGGGTCTTGTTACCATTGTTACCACGTAAAAATCGTTTCTTTTGCTGCATCTGTGTATTTTTGGAGCTAAATTTTAAACCCATTTATTATGAAAGCTAAATTTTTACCTCTTTTATTGTTGGCTATTTTACTTCAAGTAAGTATGTTCTCTTTTGCGAATGAAATGACATCTGCGCGTCGAATCAGACTAAAAAATAAAACTGAGGTACAACATCGGTCTATCCCTGTTACTCCTGATGCTTGTATTGAAAACTCATTGTTGTCTATTGACCTTCTTTCTACTGTTCCTACTGTAACTGTAATTATAAAGAATGCAGAAACAGATGAAGTTGTTTATACATCTACTGATTTAAATGTAGATAAGGTTTATATTGATCTTACAGGTGAGGAGAAAGGTAAATATACTTTGGAGATACAACTTCCAAAGGAGGCTTTTACTGGAGATTTTGAATTAGAATAAATCTTTGAAATATATATTATTTGCAACTAACATAATGATGATATACCTAAATCATTAACTGATGAAGCCCCGCTGTTGAAATATATGGCGCATTGCTGAAATGACGATTTAGATGACTGAAAGGGGAAAGAATCGGTTAACTTTTATTCGTGGGCTTAATAAGCCTTGTGAAAGGCCCATTAAGGTATATTGAAACGTAAAATTAAAATCACTTTTTTTAATTGTGTGCTGAAATACTACTGGTAGGGTGTTCGAACGATTTTATAGTTCGGATAATAAAGTTCATTCAGCAACAATGTGATACACCTGTTAGTAGATGAGAAATCTGTGATAGATGTATTCTCTGTGAGAAAAGCTCTTGGACTTCTTATTTTAGAAGTCCAAGATTTTTTTTAGAGAGAGTATGATGGAAGAAATGGCTGACGAAGAAAAAGTGTCTTTTGAACTATTCAAATATATTATTTGGATTATTTGTGAGGTAATTTCTGTGTGTTACCTCTTGTTACTTATTTTGTGTGATACTGTTACTTCTGTTACCAAGTAAAATTCGTTCCTTTCCTTATACCTGCATACCTTTGGCATAAATCTTTAACACACAGGCATTATGGAAACGAAACTTCTATTCTTTTTATTGTCAGGTATTTTATTCCAATCAAATATAGGTATATATATGATGGAGCAAACCGAGAAATGTCAGGTTACTTTGAAGATTGCTATTCAAATGCACTCGCATTCTATTTCTATTTTTCCTAATAACTTCTGGAGGAGTTCGTAGATGTTGCTTAGTTGGCATTTACATTAACTGTTATTATGACTATTCCAAAAATGTAGAATGGGATGAATAATTAATTTATCCTGTTAGATGGATATTGTCATTATGTATTTGGGTAAAAATACTTTTCTGAGTTTTCTCTCTTAAATAAAAACAAATCTAAATTTAACCAAGATGAAAGAAAAATTATTGATTTTGGGAGCAATGGTGGCTTTGTGCTGCTCTTGTGCGGGGAATTCTGTATTATTAGATACGGAATCCGAATTGAACGGCTTGAACAATGAGTATGAGCTAGGTACGTTGGAAGTGAGTGATAATGGTCTAAAATGCGAAACTTTGGGTGATGAAGATTCTATTCAGGTTTTGAAGGACAATTATATCGCGGAAATTATGGGACGTATGGAAGTTGCTAAAGAGAAGGTAATGCGTACGGCTTATGGTGCAACATCGCCTAGGGTCGGAGTTTTCAGGGTTGGTTCTTGTGGTAATTACAAGTATTTATCAATAAAAATTGATTGTGAAAACGGAAATAGTAAAACTAGCGTAAGTGGTAATGTTGGAGATACGTATGTTGATGGTGGAGATAATATGCGTCTCGAATTTTGTATGGTGGATGCGGGATTTCGTTATCCGGGGGGAGTCTTTTTGTTTGAGGATGTACCTTTAGAGACCATGACATTGGTCCGTTATCATGATACGGAAGATGGTGGTCATAATGGCGTGTGGTCTGATGATCCTAATTATTATGATGTAATGCATATTTCTGGAATGTCTAAATTAGATTCTAATGCTACATTGGCATGGAATATAAATAGGAATATGACTAAATGGGGCGATATTCCAGTGGGACCTGCAGGTATTAATTATGGGGTCATTGCTCCTGCTGAAATGGCTTCAGGTAATTTGTATTTTGATGATGAAGATCATAATAATAAGAATTGGGCACAAGTTTGGTTAGGACCCCAAAACCAATATGAACCGCATGGTACATATTATGGAGTCCAGCTGGATCGAAATACAAGATATCACGTATGCCTTAATACGGATAAAACCAATTTCACAAAATTGGTGCGATCAGCTATCTAATTATTAATTTGTTTATAATCAATTCTTATTGGTAAAACTTACCAATAAGAATTGATTTAATTAGCACATAGACATGAAAATATTGTATTTCTTTCTCTTCTCTTTTCTTTTTATTGCTTGCAATACTCCTGTTATAAATAAGAATGATGTTGTTGCAGAAGTGAATGGAGAACAGATTCTTCTTTCAGAATTGGCGTCTCAAAGTAAACAAGAGATTTTTGATATATTGAATACAGCGTATGAAATCAAAAGTCGGGTACTTGCAGGTCTGATCAAACAGAAACTGTTAGAAGATGCAGCCAAAAAAGAAAACATGTCTTTGGAAGAGTTTATCGATTGGTTTGTTCAGCAGAAAATATGTGTAGGGCAGGATAGTTTGAAAAAACGATATGGATTTAATACACAAAGCTTTTATGTAAAAGGTGAATTAATCCCGTTAGTGAAAGGTTCTTTGGAGGAGAAACTATCTTATCAACAGAAACTTCGGAGTCGGATTGTTCAGGCATTGGTTGATTCTTTATATCAAAAGGCGGATATTAAAAGATTTTTATATCCTCCAAAACAGCCGGAATGTGTTGTGAGGGATTTGTGTGTATATTATAGGGGGAATTTAGACTCTCCTGTTTCTTTTATTGTTGCCTCTGATTATAATTGTGAGCGCTGTGTACAATTTGAAAAGACATTGTCCAAGCTCTATGATAATTATAAAGAGCGGGTTAAATTTGGTTTTGTGCATTTTGCAGATGCTCCTTCGTTAGCAGCTTTGGCATGTGAGGCTGCTGGTGAGCAAAAACAATTCTGGACTTTTCATGATACTATATTTAACTATTCAGGAGTAGCAGATTCCGCTTTTATATATAACTTAGCAAAGTCTAAAAGATTGAATATGACAGAATTTGATGCCTACTTACATTCTTCTGACAAATATAAGGAGATGGATAAGGTCATCAATCAGTTAGTAGAAAGGGGGCTGATGGCTACTCCTACCATCATAATTAATGATCGTTTGGTGTACGTCACAAACAGCTATGAAGAATTGTCCAGACTATTGGAGTATGAACTATAACACAAAAGATAAAAGATGAGACTTTACTTTAATCTGAATAAGATAACTTATCTGTTTCTAATGCAGGCTTTATATCTTTGTATTGCTTGTGAGGAGCCGTTTGATGTAGGTATGCCGATCCCGGAAGATGCCATAGTATTTGATGGAGTGATAACCGATGAACCCCCACCCTATTATTTTGTATTAAGTAAACCGTCAACTAAACTGAAATACCCTGAAAATCGTAGTTTTGATAGGATTAATGATGCAGAAATTGTTATTGTTGATTTGACAACAGGTATAAGAGATACATTACAGAATGCCAAATTGACTGGTTATCAGGATTTTCGATTTTATGATCACTATAGAGATAAAGATGTTACTGTTTATATGAAATGGCTTCCTGGTGAAACGCCTGGTGGACTTTATGTTACTAATAAGATTTATGGAGTTGAAAATCATACCTACGAACTTCATATCAAATACAAAGGAAAGGAATATACAGCATGTGAGCGGATGGTGCCTAAAACTCCAATAGACAAAATAGTAATGAAACGTATTGATACTGGAGAAGGTGAACCTAATGAAACTCCATGTATCAGTTTTTATAATCCTCCTGAAGAGCATAACTATTATTTGCTTAAAACAGATTTTTGTTCTTCAAAAGTGCTTCGTGTCGCATCTGTTTATAATCTATATTATGGAACAACGAATAGTGCCGGTTGGCCATATTCTATTTTGGATGATGAATATTTGGCGGAAAATGTGATAGACTATGTTGTGAGCGAGGGAGAGCAGTTTGTACTCCCTAATCGTCCGGGGTTTAGCTATCCTGTAAGTGATTCCATTTGGATAAAAATGCAGTCCATATCTGAAAATTGCTATCAGGTGTTTGATCAAATGATTAAGCAAATACGTTCGGATGGTGGAACTTTCTCTCCGCGTCCGACCTCTGTAAAAAGTAACATTGATAATGGTGCTTATGGAATATTCCGTGTCAGTGCTATCTCTGAAATCTATTTTTATAAGAAACATAGGATTTGATGGAAAAATACCTGTTATTATTTATATTATCCTGCTGTGGAAATTTCACCATATGTAATGCTCAGACGATTACTGTCAGAGGTCGTGTGACCGACAGAAAAACCGGAGAAGTGCTCTCGGATGCTAACATTGGAGACCTGATGTCGAGAACAGGAGTAGCTGCCAATACGTATGGGCTATATTCCATTCGTATTAAAGGTGGACGTTGTGTCTTAAGATGTTCGATGCTGGGCTATGTAACCCAAATGGATACGTTGACTCTGACTGCAAATTCGGTTCATAATTTTGCTTTGATGCCCGATAACTATCAACTAAGTGATGTAGAGGTAATGGGAAATCAGAAAGCAGGAGGACAGTTGACATTGAACCAGAAAGATATTCAGGCACTTCCCACTTTAGGAAGTGAACCTGATGTAGGTAGATTTGCTTATCCGGGAGCTGTACTTAACGTACTGAAACAGTTTCGTGGTACTAAAATGAGCTTTTATGATGTAAACGCCAAAATTAATTCTACATTAAATGACCGGAACCGGATTTTCTTTTCAGTATATAATGGCGGCGATCATACTTTTTTTAATCAGCTGGTACGCGGTTATGGCATGAACTGGGGAAATACTACCGCTACTTTTCGATGGAACCGCGTCTGGACAGATCAATTGTCGGGAAACTTCAGTGCTATTTTTAGTAATTATTATTATCGCTATAAATCAATAACGGATGGAATGAAGTTCTTGTGGAAATCGAATATCCAATCTTATCAATTGAAGTATGATGCGGATTATGCTGTTAATAATGCGTTACATATCAGGAGCGGACTCTCTGCGCATGTGTTTACCACAATGCCCGGAAGTATTAGCAGTTGGGGGGATTTTAGTAATGTTGTTCCCTACCGGATGGACAGGCGCATATGTTGTCTAATTCCTCTGTGGGTATTCCTTCTGATATGTGGATACCTGCTAATGGACAACTGAAACCTGCAGTGATGAAGCAAGTGGCTTTGGGATATGAGAGAAGCCTGGCGAAAGGAATGTATACTCTCTCTCTGGAGACTTATTATAGAAAGACCAACCATATCGTTGATTTTGTAGATAATGCGAATATCTTTTTGAATAATCAGATAGAAACACAGTTGACTACTGGTTACTCAAAGGCCTATGGAGCGGAATTTTATATATCTAAAAACAGTGGGCGGCTAACCGGATGGATTAGCTATACCTTTTCACGTGCCCGGAATTATATTGCTACTCTTGGAGATAAAGAATATCCGCCTGTCTATGATCGTCCACATAGCTTGAAGATATTTCTGAATTATGAGGCCGGACGTAAGCGGAGGTGTGCTTTTGCAGCTACCTTCTCGTACAATTCAGGGATGAATCTGACATTGCCTATTGCTCATTACCGGGTGAACGGTACAGCTTTCTATATCTATTCTACAAGAAATGGTTATCGTGCTCCTGCCTTTCATGAATTGAATTTATCCATGACTTGTAAAACTGGCAAAAGAGGTCGATTGATTCTTTCTGTGATGAATGTATATAACAGAAAAAATGTGTTTACTATCTATACGAGTAGAGATGACTATGATTTCTCTGATATTGGCATGCATAAAATGTATTTGTATGGTGCACTGCCATCTATCTCTTATCAATTTACATTTTAGTTAGTTTGAACTATAGTCTGTTATTCTATGTTTTTTTGTACTTTTGCACTCGTTACAACCATAAACCCCGTAAAGAGTGATGAACCAGATAAATTCCGTATGCGTATATAGCGCTTCCAGTACCAAGATAGATGCTGTTTACTTTCAAGCAGCCGAGACTCTCGGCCGTCTGTTTGCCGAACACCATATCCGTTTGATAAACGGAGCTGGAAGTATCGGTCTGATGTGCTCTGTGGCAGATGCTGTGTTGAAAAATGGCGGTGAAGTGACCGGAGTGATTCCCCGCTTCATGGTGGAACAAAACTGGCATCATACTGGACTGACAGAGCTGATCGAGGTAGAATCCATGCACGAACGCAAACAGAAGATGGCCAATTTGAGTGATGGTATCATCGCTTTGCCGGGTGGATGCGGTACCCTTGAAGAATTGCTGGAAATTATCACTTGGAAACAATTGGGGTTGTATCTCAATCCGATTATAATTCTCAATACAAACAGATTTTTCGATCCATTGCTCGAAATGCTTGAAAAAGCAATCGATGAAAACTTTATGCGACGCCAACACGGTGATATATGGAAAGTGGCGCAGACACCGGAAGAAGCAGTTCAGCTGCTTTATGAGACTCCTGTATGGGATATTTCCATTCGTAAATTTGCAGCGATATGATAGGTGATACACTAAGTTCCCAGAACACGGATACCTTGTCTCTTCTCCAGCAGAAACAGATTAGTCCGGCAAAGGCAGACAGTGATAGCCTGCAGTTGGCCGATCTTCATGCTGTACAAGAGGTTGATTCTGGCTTTGAAGGAACCCCTATCTCCTACTCTCCCCGTACGGATGATGCTATTGCGCTGACATTGCTGGTTTGCTTCTTTCTCTCCTCCATTGCCTTGGCACGTGGAAAGAAATTTCTCTCCCAACAGGTGAAAGACTTTGTGTTACATCGCGAACGGACGAGCATTTTTGATAGCTCTACGGCGGCTGATGTGCGTTATCTCCTTGTGCTTGTATTGCAGACCTGTGTCTTGTCGGGCATCACATTTCTCAATTATTTTCATGATACATGTCCTGCTCTGATGGACCATGTATCCTCCCTCCTTTTGCTGGGTATTTACGTTGGTTTTTGCCTCGCTTATTTCTTACTAAAATGGTTGCTTTATATGTTTCTGGGGTGGACGTTTTTTGATAAAAATAAGACAAATATATGGCTGGAATCGTATTCTGCGCTCATATATTATGTCGGATTTGCCCTTTTTCCGTTCGTTCTTTTCCTGGTTTATTTTGATTTGAGTCTAACGAATTTGGTTATAATTGGGTCTATTATTTTAATTTTCACTAAAATATTGATGTTTTATAAGTGGATAAAGCTTTTTTTTCATCAATTTAGCGGGCTTTTCCTATTAATTTTGTACTTTTGCGCTCTTGAAATAGTACCTTGTCTTTTACTGTATCAGGGTATGATTCAAATGAACAATATTTTGCTAATAAAATTTTAGGACGTTGAAAATTAAAAAAGTACTAGTGTCGCAGCCTAAGCCTGCGTCAGAGAAATCTCCCTATTACGACATAGCTGAAAAGTATGGCGTTAAAATAGATTTCCGGCCCTTTATTAAGGTTGAAAGTCTTTCGGCGAAAGAATTTCGGCAACAGAAAATTTCGATTCTCGACCACACTGCCGTAATATTCACTTCGCGCCATGCTATTGACCATTTTTTCACTTTGTGTACTGAATTGCGCGTGACAATTCCCGAAACTATGAAGTATTTCTGTGTGACGGAAGCTGTTGCATTGTATATTCAAAAATATGTGCAATATCGTAAGCGTAAGATCTTCTTTGGAGCTACTGGAAAGATTGAAGACCTGATTCCTTCCATCGTGAAGCATAAAACGGAGAAGTATCTCGTTCCGATGTCAGACGTACATAATGACGATGTGAAAAACCTGCTCGACAAGAACAACATTCAGCATACGGAAGCTGTGATGTATCGCACGGTGAGCAACGACTTTACACCGGACGAAGAGTTTGATTATGATATGTTAGTGTTCTTCAGCCCTGCCGGAGTGACTTCTTTGAAGAAGAACTTCCCGGATTTTAATCAGAAAGAGATTAAGATCGGAACGTTCGGATCTACTACCGCACAGGCTGTACGTGACGCAGGTCTCCGTCTGGACCTTGAGGCTCCTACGGTGCAGGCTCCGTCAATGACTGCCGCACTTGACATGTTTATCAAGGAAAACAATAAATAAACAGAGTGGGTATATATACTTTGTGTAAAGCCGAAAGGCTGAATAGTAAAATTTTGATCGGAAAGATGTTTGAAGGCGGTGTTTCTAAATCGTTTTCCATCTTTCCGATACGCGTTGTATATATGCCTGTCGAGCAGGGCGAGGCTCCTGCTTCCATATTAATCAGTGTATCGAAACGTCGTTTTAAACGGGCGGTGAAACGCAACCGGGTGAAACGCCAGATACGTGAAGCCTACCGGAAGAACAAGTCTCTTCTGGTGGATGAACTGCAACGCCGGGAGCAACGGTTAGCCGTTGCCTTTATCTATCTGTCGGACGAGCTTGTTGCTACTGCCGAGCTGGAAGAGAAAATGAAAATAGCGCTTGCGCGCATCTCCGAAAAACTATTCTCATGAAACCTCATAACTCCCGGATATCTACCGCGTGGGTATTCGTTACGGGAATTTTGAGAAAGGTATTTTCCTTCTTCCTGCTTGTTCCCATCTATTTTTACCGGATTTGTATTTCACCCCTTACTCCTCCCTCTTGTCGGTTCACGCCTACTTGTTCAGCGTATGCGCTCGAAGCAATTAAGAAACATGGTCCTATAAAGGGGCTTTATCTTGCTGTGCGGCGTATTCTGCGATGCCATCCCTGGGGTGGTTCCGGTTATGATCCCGTGCCTTGAGACAACTGAAACGAGAAATAGAAAATGAAAAAGAATGTGACTGATATTTTAGATATCCATACTCATAAACAGGAAGTTGATACCCAAGGAAAATCCATCATCAATTATCCGTTATTGGCAGACTCTCCATTGTATATGCCTCTGGCAGAGAATGTGGAAGTGGCTGTGGGTAGAGGATCTTATTATTCTATTGGTATTCATCCTTGGGAGGTGAGAGAGAGTAATGTCAGTCAGCAATTGAGCTTTCTTCAACAGCAGCTACAGAGAAAGCAGTTTGTAGCTGTAGGAGAGGCGGGGCTGGATAAATTGGCAAAAGCTCCGATGGAGCTTCAGTTAGCGGTGTTTAAGGAACAGGTAAAGTTGTCGGAAAAGCTCGGTTTGCCGTTGATTATTCACTGCGTGAAAGCAATGGAAGAACTGCTGGGTGTGAAAAAAGAATCTCGCCCCCAACAACCTTGGATATGGCATGGCTTTCGTGGAAAACCGGAGCAGGCGGTACAGTTGTTGAAGAAAGGGTTTTATCTTTCTTTTGGGGAATATTATCCCGATGAAACGATGCAGATAGTCCCCGATGAACGCCTATTTTTGGAAACGGATGACAGCTTGCTTGATATTGAAGATATCCTGTGTCAGGCAGCCAGGGTGCGTGGGGTAGAAGTGGAAGCGTTG
>PPYF01268813.1_pt1 | contig 12221 bp, 10 predicted proteins | sample 1559871 | NCBI WGS metagenome assembly PPYF01 (sample SAMN08240021, study PRJNA423297) | Human gut metagenome, whole genome shotgun sequencing project. | reverse complement strand
GAAGAAAAAAACGTGGGGGACGGAAAGGGCGTTTCCGTCGGGCGTCGGCGTCCCTTACGCCGGATCAAGGGAATTCCCTGTGGAGACAGTATGAGCATCAAGCAGCGATTCGAACAGGAGCCGATCTATCTCATGGACGGATCGGCCTTCGTATACCGGGGATTCTACGCCAACCAGAGCATGCAGCGTTCGGACGGGTTCCCGACCAGCGCGCTGTTCATCGTGGCCCGCATCCTCATGCGCATCCTCCGGGAGGAGCAGCCGCAGCATTTCGCGTTCGTGCTCGACGGGCACGGCCCCAACTTCCGGCACGAACTGTTCCCGCTGTACAAGGCCCAGCGCAGCGCGACCCCGGAAGACCTCATCCGCCAGATCGATCCCATCCACCGGCTGATCAGGGCCCTCGGGCTGCACCTTGAGGTATCCGAAGGCTGCGAGGCCGACGACTGCCTCGCCTCCCTCGCGCGGCGTTACCGCGACGAACGCCCGGTGATCCTCGTCGCCACGGACAAGGACCTCAAGCAGTGCCTCCACCCCAACGTCATGATGTGGGACCCCGCCAGCCGCGACGAGAAAATCGTCACCCTCGGGAGTTTCGAGGAGGAAACCGGACTCACCCCCACCCAGTGGCCCGACGTGCAGGCCATCATCGGGGACTCCAGCGACAACATCCCCGGCATCCGCGGCGTGGGTCAGAAGACCGCGGAAAAGCTGTTCCACGACTATCCCTCGCTGGAGGCCATCCGCGACGGCTTCGAGGGCATGAAGCCCGCCCTCAAGAAAAAGTTCGACGGGCAGCTCGAAGCCATGTTCCTCTACCGCCAGCTCACCACGCTGGACACCACCCGCTGCGAATCGCTCACCCTCGACGCCATGCGCGTACGCCCGGTGAACCGGCAGGAAGCCGCCACTCTTCTCCGCGAGTTCGAACTCAATTCGCTGGAGCGCGAACTCGCCACGCTCATCCGCGACGGCCGCGTCGCCGTGGAGCAGGATTCGCCGGATGTGGCGAACTTCGGGAAGAAGGACGGTCCGATGCGGCAGCTTTCCCTGCTCGACACCCCCAAGGCCGAACCGCGCCCGCGTCTCCGGGACGTCTCCGATCCCTTCTTCGACGCGCTGGCGGGCAACGTGGTCGCGATCCTCGGCGGGCACAACGAGCTTGCCGTCGCCGTCGGGGACAAGGAGGCCGTCTACGTCGGCCCCACCGCCCCGCTGGTGGACCGCCTGCTCAAAGCCGGACTCGTCATCGCGCCGGACGTCAAGGCGCTCCTGCACACGCACGAGGACTGGCGGCGCATCCCCCCGGCGCAGTGGTTCGACCTCGGCCTCGCCAGCTACCTGCTGGAGCCCGAGGAGCGCGACTACGGCTGGCCCAAGCTCTCGGCCCGCTGGGGCACGGCGCTGGGGCTGTCGGCGGCGAATCCGGGCCTGCTCGCCCTCGCCATGACCGACCACCTGATGAAACGCCTTTCCGGGGCGCACCTCGTCGAACTCATGAAGGCGCTGGAACTGCCGCTGATCCCGGTGCTCGCGGACATGGAGCGCGCGGGCGTCAAGCTCGACGCCGAAGCCCTCGCCGGATTCCTTGAAGAAGTGCAGAAGGACCTCGACCGCATCACCGAGGACATCTACCGCGAGGCGCAGGGGCCGTTCAACATCCGCTCGGCGCAGCAGCTCGGGGACGTGCTGTTCAACCGCCTGAAACTGCCGGTTTCCGGCAAGACGCGCGGCGGGCAGGCCTCCACCTCTCAGGACGTGCTGGAAAAGCTCTCCGGGCATCACCCCGTGGTGGACGCGCTCCTCGAATTCCGCAAGCTGGAGAAACTGCGTTCGACCTATCTCGAACCCCTGCCCCGGCTCATGGGCGACGACGGGCGCATCCGCACCACGTTCAACCAGCTCGCCACCGCCACGGGCCGCCTGTCGTCCAGCAACCCGAATCTCCAGAACATCCCGGTGCGCGGGGCGCTCGGACGCCGGATGCGCGCCTGCTTCACCGCGCCCGAAGGCAAGAAGCTCATTTCCGCCGACTATTCGCAGATCGAACTGCGCGTGCTGGCCCATCTTTCCCGCGACGAAACGCTGTTGGCGGCCTTCCGCGAAGGCGCGGACATCCACGCCCGCACGGCCAGCCTGCTGTTCGACGCCCCGCCGTCCGAGATCACGCCCGACCAGCGCCGCAACGCCAAGACCATCAACTTCGGCCTGATCTACGGCATGGGGCCGCAGAAGCTCGCGCAGGAGCTCAAGATTCCGCTCTCCGAGGCCAAGACGTTCATGGCCCGCTATTTCGAACGGTTGCAGGGTCTGAAACATTTTTACGAGAACGTCGAGGAAATGGCCCGCGAACAGGGCTATGTGACCACGCTCGCCGGACGCCGCCGTCCCCTGCCGGACATTCAGGCCGAGAGCCAGCAGGCCCGGTCGCTGGCCCGGCGGCAGGCGATCAACACGCTCATTCAGGGCAGCGCGGCGGACATCATCAAGCTGGCCATGCTCGCCGTACACGGCGACGAGGAACTCCGCGCGCTGGACGCCCGCCTGCTGTTGCAGGTCCACGACGAACTTCTGCTCGAAGTGCCCGAAGCCGCCGCGCAGCGGGCCGGGGAACGCGTCGCCGCGCTCATGGCGGGCGTGCGTCCCGGCGGAATCACGCTGGACGTCCCCCTCAAGGCCGACTGGGGCGCCGCTTCGAACTGGGGCGACGCGCATTGATGACGGCGTGATATGTTTTTGGATCATACGATGGGCGGCGTTTGACGCCGCTTGCGATAGCCCGCAAAAAAACGGGGGAAACCATGTCCAGATTCATCAATCCCAAACATCTGATGGGAGCCACGAAAAACTCCCTGTCCGGCCTCGCCTTCGCGTGGAAGGGCGAGCAGGCGTTCCGGCATGAAGTGCTGGTGCTCGCCGTGCTGGCGGTCCTTCTGGCGGCGACGGGCAAGAGCGCCGGAGAATGGCTCCTCGTGCTCGGCGGCTGGATCGGCGTCATGGTCGTGGAACTGCTCAACAGCGCCGACGAGGAATCCTTCGATCTCGTGACCACCGAATGGAACGAACACGTCAAACGCGGCAAGGACATGGCCTCCGCCGCCATCTTCCTCGCCATGGTCATCAATGCGGGCGTCTGGGTGTACATCTTTTTCCTGAGCTGATGCCGCCCCCTTTTTCCAACCCCCTTTCCAGCAACACGACAACACGGAACCCGCACACGGGCCATTCATAAACAGGGAATGTCCCCACGCCTCCCACGCCCCGATACAAACGTCTTGGGAGGGAGAGAGGAGGGGCTTGGGGAGGGGAGAGGGAAGCCTTTCTCCAGAAAGGTTCCCCTCTCCCCTCCCCAAAACATCTCGTATCTTCCAAAGGATCACCATGCAGCAACTCTTTCTCAAAAAACACGAAGACCGCCGCCTGCGGGCGGGGCACCTGTGGATATTCAGCAACGAGGTGGACGTGAAGCGCTCCCCGCTGACGGCGTTCGAGCCGGGCGAGGCCGCGCAGGTCTGCGACGCGGGCGGACGCCCCCTCGGCACGGCCTACGTCAACCCGGCCTCGCTCATCGCGGCCCGCATCGTCAGCCGCAGAGCCGACGAACCGCTCGACGCCGGGCTCATCCGCAAACGCCTCGAACGCGCCCTGTCCCTGCGCGAAACCCTGTTCGACGTGCCGTTCTACCGCCTGTGCCACGGCGAGGGCGACTGGATGCCCGGCCTCGTGCTCGACCGCTACGGCGACGTGTTCAGCGCCCAGATCACCACGGCGGGCATGGAAGCCCAAAAGGACGCCCTGCTCGACGTGCTCGGGGAGATGTTCAACCCCGAAGCCGTGCTGTTCCGCAACGACGTGAGCGTGCGGACGATGGAGAACCTGCCCCTGACCGTGGAAACCGGCATGGGGACCGTGCCCGATGAAATCGAGGTGCGGGAAAGCGGGGCGACGCTCACCGTGTCGCTGGCGGAAGGCCAGAAGACCGGCTGGTTCTACGATCAGCGCCCCAACCGGGTGGAGGCCGCGAAATACGCCGAGGGCAAAAGCGTGCTCGACGCCTTCTGCTACGCGGGCGCGTTCGGGGTCATGGCGGCCCGAAGCGGCGCATCGGAAGTCGCCTTCCTCGACGCGTCCAGACAGGCGCTGGACATGGCGATGCGCAACCTCAAGGCCAACGCGGACTGTCCCGGCGAAACCCTGCCCGGCGACGCGCTGGACACGCTGGCCGCCCTGCGCGACGCGGGCCGAAAGTTCGGGGTGGTCTGCGTCGATCCGCCCGCGTTCATCAAACGCAAAAAGGACGCCGAACAGGGCCTCAACGCCTACCGCCGGGTCAACGATCTGGGCTTGCAACTGGTGGAAGATGGGGGCATTCTCACGAGCTGTTCCTGTTCGCACCACCTTGAGGCCGAAGCCCTGCGCCGTCTGATCGCCCAGTGCGCCGCCAAGAGGGGGCTGAACACGCAGGTCTTGTATCAGGGCTTCCAGGGGCCGGACCATCCGATCCATCCGTCCATGCCCGAAACGGCCTACCTCAAAGTCTTCATCCTGCGGGTCTGGAAAGGCTGATCCGCAGAACATGTCCGCATGACAGGAGATACCATGCTCAACAAGCCCCGTTTGCTCACTCCCGGCCCCACGCCCCTGCCCGAGCGCGTCCGTCTGGCTCTCGCGGAGGACATGATCCACCACCGGAAGCCCGGCTTCAAGAAAATCCTGCTCGAAACCGAAGGCATGCTGCAAAAGCTGTTCGGCACCGCGCAACCCGTGCTCCCGCTCTCCTGCTCCGGCACCGGGGCCATGACCGCCGCCGTGCACGGCCTGTTCGCGCCCGGCGAAAAGGTCATCGTGGTCAACGGCGGCAAGTTCGGGGAACGCTGGGGCAAAATCGCCGCCACGCGCGGCCTCAAAATCGTGGAGATCGAGGTGGAATGGGGGCAGGCCGTCACGCCCGCGCAGGTCGAACAGGCCCTCCGCGAGCACGACGACGCCAAGGGCGTGCTGATGCAGGTCTGCGAAACCTCCACCGCCGCGCAGCATCCCGTGGAAGCCGTCGCCCGCCTCACCCGCACGCGCGACGTGCTGCTGGTGGCGGACGGCATTTCCGCCGTGGGCATTTCCCCCTGCCCGATGGACGCGTGGGGCATCGACTGCCTGCTGACCGGCTCCCAGAAGGGCCTCATGGTCCCGCCCGGCATGGCGCTCCTGTCCCTTTCCGAACGGGCGTGGAAGCGCGCCGAGGCCATCCCCGCCTCCTGCTTCTATTTCAACCTCGTGGCCGAACGGGACAACCTGCTCAAGGGGCAGGGCCTGTTCACCTCGCCGGTAAACCTGATCGTCGGCCTGCACGCCAGCCTGTCCATGATCTTCGAAAACGGCGACATGAACGACGTCTACCGCAAGCAGTGGGCGCTGACCTGCATGGTCCGCACCGGCGCGCAGGCGCTGGACCTCCGGCTTTTCGCGCCCACCCACTACGCATGGGGCGTCACCAGCATCGCCCTCCCCTCCGGCGTGGACGGCGACAGGCTGCTCAAGGTGGCCGCTGACGACTGTGGGATTATTTTTGCGGGCGGGCAGGATTATTATAAGGGCCGCATGGTCCGCTTCGGGCACATGGGCTGGGTGGACTGGTCCGACGTTTTGGCGGGATTGCACGCGCTGGCCTACGCTTTGCGGGCTTCCGGCGGCTTCAGCGCCTCGCGCGACTATCTGGAAACGGCGCTCGCCGCGTATCACCGCGCCCTTGACGTCGAGCCCGGACGAGTTATTCCTGATGTAAGAAGCTGAACCGGCTTTCCCGCCGGACTTATTATAAAAACTCGTCCACGGAGATACCATGACCGATCCCTTTGCGACCAGCACCTCGTGCGACTGCGGCCAGCCCGGCTGCGACTGTTCCATGCCGCAGGTTACGTTTTCCACGTTCATCCTCTCGCTGGCCTCCTCCGCGCTCGTGCAGCTCGGCGAAGTGCCCAATCCGGAAACAGGCGCGACCGAACAGGACCTGATCATCGCCAAACACACCATCGACATTCTGACGATGCTTGAGGAAAAGACCAGAAACTGCCTCGACGCCGACGAAGCCCGGCTGCTCGAAGGCATCCTGTACGAATTGCGCATGAAATACGTCATGAAAAAGGTGGATTGAAGACCATGCAACACGAAACGATCCGGGTGGGACTCGTCGGAGTCACCGGGTACACCGGCATGGAGCTGGCCCGTCTTCTGACCGGCCATCCCAACATGAAGCTGACCGCCGCCACGTCCCGCACCGAAGCGGGCAAACGCCTCGGCGATCTGTATCCGTTCCTCAACGGGCTGCCGGGGGCCGACGTCGTGCTCATCGAGCCGGAGCCGGAACGCATCGCCAAGGAATGCGATCTGGCCTTTCTCGCGGTGCCCCATACGGCGGCCACCGAAATGGCCGCGGCCCTCGTGGAACGCGGCCTCAAGGTCGTGGACCTGTCCGCCGACTTCCGCCTCAAGAGCGCGGACGTCTACGAGCAGTGGTACAAGGTGGAGCACAAGCGTCCCGATCTGCTCCCCGAAGCGGTCTACGGCCTGCCCGAGCTGTACGCCGCCGACATCGCCAAGGCGCGTCTCGTCGCCAATCCCGGCTGTTACCCCACCTCGATCATTCTCGGCCTGACCGCCGCCCTTGCCGACGGGCTGGTCGGAACCGACGGCATCGTCGCGGACTCCAAGTCGGGCGTGTCCGGCGCGGGCCGTTCCGCGAAGCTCGGTTCGCTCTACTGCGAGGTGGCGGATTCCTTCAAGGCCTACGGCATCGGCACCCATCGCCACACCCCGGAAATCGAGCAGGAGCTGTCGCGTCTGGCGCACGAGCCCATGACCGTTTCCTTCAACCCGCATCTCGTGCCCATGAACCGGGGCATCCTGTCCACCATCTACGCCCGGCTCAAGGCTCCGCTCTCGCAGGCCGACGCCCAGCGCGTCTATGAGGAAACGTGGGCGAACAGCCCTTGGGTCCGCGTGCTGCCCACCGGCCAGCTTCCCGAAACGCGCAACGTGCGCGGGACCATGTTCTGCGACATGTCCGTCATCGTCGAGCCCCGGACCAACCGGCTCATCGTCGTGTCCGTCATCGACAACGTCTGCCGCGGCGCATCCGGGCAGGCCATCGCCAATGCGAACATCATGTGCGGCCTTCCCGTCACCACCGGCCTCATGCTCTGCGCCATGATGCCGTAAGAAGAATGCCTCCGGCGGCAAGGAGGGCTACCGCCCCCCTTGACCCCCTGTCCGGGGGGAATGATTCCCCCCGGACCCCCTCGAAACGAAAAGAGCCCGTCCGGCATCCGGCTTGCGCTGGCTCCCGGACGGGTTCTTTTCGTCCCGATGCCGTCAGGTGTGCCCTTTCTGGGAATGGGTTAAAAGAACAGGCGGAGAATCTTATTCTCCGCCTGTCATGTGACAAACGTTTTCTGTAAGTCCCGAACGGAACCGGCAAAAACGGCTGAAAACGGTACGCCGCCATCGCTCTCTTTTGATGAAAGACCGGGAGACGCACGCCATTGGAAAATCCTGCGCGCCGCCCGATCCAACGCGGACCCATACGAAAGTCTTGGGAAGGAGAGGGGGTTTGGGGAAGGGGGAGGGAACCTTTCTTCAGAAAGGTTCCCTCCCCCTTCCCCACTCTTCTCAAATCAATCCCGACTAACAGGAACAGCGCAGCATCTTCGCGCCGTCGCGGAAGAGTATCTGCATCTTGTCCGGGGGGAAAACTTCCTGCACGACGCCGCTTCCGAACTTGGGATGATCGACGACGTCACCGACGGCGAAGGCTTCGTTCATGGCGTAGGGACGGGCGGAGGCGGCGGTCTGGTTCATGGTGCGCTGCCAGTTCTGCTCCATATCCTCGGCGGCTTTCTGCGCCTTGGCCGCCGCGCGGGACAGGGCGGCGGGGGAAGTCGCGGCGCTCGAAGGCGTGGCCGTGGGCTTGAAGGCGTTCACGGCCTCCTTGCGGGCCTCTCCGGCCTTCACGCGACAGACGGACGTCTTGCCCTTCGCTTCCTTGGGGGCCGCAGGCGGGTAGTACTTGTGCACGCTGCCGCAGGCGCGGCATTCCACCTTGACGATTTCTCCGCCGACCAAGGCGACAATGACATGCCCGGTAATGTCATTACAACGAGTGCATCGGGCTTCAATACGATCTCCGGGACCTGGCAAACCAGCCATAGAAACTCCTTCAAAACACGCTATCGCAAAAAAGGAAAGGAAAAACGCCCTCAAACCAATTTATCCGGGCACAGACGCCGCCGAAACAGCATCCTTCGTTTCTTCGTCCAGACCGGAAAGAATACACACATGGCAACGCAGTGACAACCCCCGCTCCCGACGGAAAAGCAACGAAACGCCGCCCCGCAGTCCCTCCGGGGAGCCCCGGCGGCGGGGACGGCGGCACAATCGGCTCTGGTGGAACGGGAAGGGATTGGGTATGCTGAACAGACCCCACAATCACAACAGGAGAATCCTATGGACGCTTTTGACGTTCTCCACACGCGGCGCAGTATCCGTCAGTATAACGCCGAACCCGTGGACGAGGCAACCGTCAGGGAGCTGCTCGACGCCGCCATGTCCGCGCCTACCGCCGGGGGCATCCAGCCGTGGCGCTTCGTGGTCATCACCGACCGCGGGCTGCTGGACACGATTGCGGACATCCATCCCTATGCGGGCATGATCAAACAGGCCCCGCTCGCCATTCTGGTCTGCGGCGATACGTCTTCCGCGCATTACGGCCCCTATTGGGTGCAGGACTGCTCCGCCGCCATGCAGAACCTGCTGCTTGCGGCCCGCGCCAAGGAGCTGGCGTCCCTCTGGTGCGGCATCCACACATCCCACGACCGCGAAAAGGCGTTTTGCGAGCTGTTTGGACTTCCAGAAAACGTCTCTCCTCTCGGCCTCGCCATCATCGGACATTCCGACGCGCCGTTCGTCCGCAAGGAACGCTACGACGAAACGAAAGTACATCACAACGTCTGGTAACAAACCGTTTCCGAAGAGGCGCCGCACGCAGAAAACAGGCCGTTCGGGCCCCGTTTCCGCACGCTCCCGAATCGGAGAAGGCACGGCATGCCGCATCGTGCCGATACGAGATGGTGGACACGGCTGCGGAAACAATCACAGAATCGATACGGTGCGCCGTACGGTTTCCGTTACGGCTTCGGGAGGCCCTTTTACGGGCCTCCTTTCGTACGCTGGAGTCTTTACGGCCATACCTCCGTTTCCCCGTGACGCCCGTACATCCGCCGTATACGGCCCCGAACGCCACCATACGGCTGTGGTATGACGTATTGCACGAAATACAAAAGAATGCGGGGCGGAACCGACCGGAAAACCGGACTGGGGCGGAGAGAAAAATATTTCCGTTGATTGTCGACAGGAACGCCGACCGATTGTTCGATTTTTCCGTTTCGACGCCTGCGCCGCGCCCCCCTGCGGGGTCCCACGGAGACCGTGCGGCAGGTGGTCCGACCTCGGGAACTCCCCAAAAAGAATGGACTCCGCTTCAGGTGTCCCCCTCCCGTCGTCCGGCAGTGGGTGCGCCTCGTCGGCATCGCATCCCGTATCTCTTGAGAGTACGGCACGATCCCGTTCCAAGTCCGCTCCGTTTTGTCCAACTTATCGCAAAGAAGACGGTCACTGATTGAATGCACAGTCGTTTTTTCCCTATCTACGGGATATCTTCGTCCTATTTCCCCCACGAACGCCAATAACCTGCTATTACATTCAAAATTCTGTTGACAAAGGGGTGAGTCCTGTTATTAATCACATTAAAGGCGTCCGGTTCGCGGAGCCGTAACTTCCGCGAACCGCTCTCCGGCAGAGGAATCGGTGAACTTTTTCACCAAAACAGATGTGGCTTCCCGCGCATGCCCGAAGTCAGGAGGAGACTGTTATGGCAAATCAAGACAGCAACGTGGTCATCGACCGAGCTCAATCGCATTGGTCCGACCTCTGGAAGAAGGAAGACTACTGGGCCATCTGGCTTGGTTTCATCCTTCTTTTCGCGGCGGTATGCATCTTCATCAACGGTGCCCCCGCCAGCTACAAGGAAACCATCGACAAGTCCAACGCGATCATGAAGGTGGAATCCGAAAAGGCTCCGTTCAAGACCATTGCGTATATTCAGGCTCAGGAGGCCAAGAAGGCCGTCGTGGGCAAGAATCTTCCCATCGCGAAGCAGATTCAGACGTTCATCGCCACTCCCGGAAAGTGGACGAACAACCCCGTTTCGTCCATGTTCGTCAGCCAGGAATCCGTTGACGCCAAGAACGCCGCCAACAAGGAAAAGGCCGAAGCCGCCAAGGCGAAGGCCGAAACCGCTTTCGCCGCCGCTCAGGCCGCCGAAAAGCTCGCCGCCGACGCGGGCTATAAGGACGCGGACCTGAACATCGCCGCCGAAGCCGCCATCAATGACTGGACGAAGGCCAAGTCCGAAGCCTCCAAGGCTTCCGCCAAGGCGAAGCCCATGAACCTCTTCACCACCCTGCCCCTGCTGATGGTCGCCTTCGCCGTGTTCTTCGGCATCGGCATCTTCGTCATGGGCCAGAACGTGCCCAAGTTCCTCATCGGCTTCGTGGGCCTGTTCGTCGTCGTGGTGATCGCCATGATCCTCGGCAAGCAGTCCACCATGGCCTACTACGGCGTCGGCGTGGAACCCTGGGGCATCATCTTCGGCATGATCATCGCCAACACCATCGGCACGCCGCAGTGGATGAAGCCCGCCCTTCAGGTGGAATACTACATCAAGACGGGCCTCGTGCTCCTCGGCGCGGAAATCCTGTTCGACAAGATCGTCGCCATCGGCACCCCCGGCATCTTCGTGGCCTGGGTCGTGACCCCCATCGTGCTCATCACGACCTTCATCTTCGGCCAGAAGGTCCTCAAGATGCCTTCCGCCACCCTGAACATCACCATTTCTTCCGACATGTCCGTGTGCGGTACGTCCGCCGCCATCGCCGCCGCTGCCGCCTGCCGCGCCAAGAAGGAAGAACTGACGCTGGCCCTCGGTCTGTCCATGACCTTCACCGCCATCATGATGGTCGCCATGCCCGCCCTCATCAAGGCCCTCGGCCTTCCCGAAGTGCTCGGCGGCGCCTGGATCGGCGGTACCGTCGACTCCACCGGCGCCGTGGCCGCCGCGGGCGCGCTGCTCGGACCCAAGGCCATGTACGTCGCCGCCACCATCAAGATGATCCAGAACGTGCTCATCGGCGTGACCGCCTTCGGCATCGCCGTCTACTGGTGCACCAGCGTCGACAAGACCGTGGGCCGCGAAACCAGCCTGATGGAAATCTGGCACCGGTTCCCCAAGTTCGTCCTCGGCTTCCTCGCCGCCTCCATCATCTTCTCCATGTACAGCGCCAACCTCGGCCCCGACCTCGGCACCGCTCTCATCAACCAGGGCGTCATCAAGGGCTTCGAAAGCGGCATCCGTACCTGGTTCTTCGTGCTCGCCTTTACCGCTATCGGCCTGAGCACCAACTTCCGTGAACTCGCCCCCTACTTCAAGGGCGGCAAGCCCCTCATCCTGTACGTCTGCGGTCAGTCCTTCAACCTGGCCCTGACCCTCGCCATGGCGTATGTGATGTTCTACCTCGTCTTCCCCGAAATCACGGCGAAGATTTAACGGCCTTATCGGCGCATCCGGTTGCCGGGTGCGCCGCAATCCCCCCGGAGGTGGGATCGCCCGGCGATTCCACCTCTTCTTCCAAGCGGCCCACGCCGGAACGCACCGTCCCGACAAACGCCTACCCTCTAGGAATCCGCCATGTCCAAACGCCCCCTTCCCGGCTATGTGAAGCTGCTTCTCTGCATGTTCACGATCTGGCTGCTGCTCTGGGTCATCACGCCGCTCTGGGTGCCCCACAGCAAGCTCCATCAGGATTTTGCCGCCGCTCAGGAACGCTACGACGTGCCCATCGGCGCGCTCTATTACAACGACATCCCCTTCATCAACGAGGCCGCCATGGAACTCCGCGACACGTGGCGCTTCCTGCCCCGCGGCCCGTTGCCGGAGAAACAATAGAAAAATCGGGGGAGGGGAGAGGGGACCTTTCTGGAGAAAGGTCCCCTCTCCCCTCCCCTCTCCCTCCCAAGACTTTCGACCTTATCGAATCCCTGTTCGAGGTTTTCCCGTTTTGTGAAGGCGGAAGAAGCATTGGGAATATCAGAGAGAGAGAGAGAGAGCGAGAGAC
>PPYF01197249.1_pt1 | contig 12222 bp, 6 predicted proteins | sample 1559871 | NCBI WGS metagenome assembly PPYF01 (sample SAMN08240021, study PRJNA423297) | Human gut metagenome, whole genome shotgun sequencing project. | reverse complement strand
GGTGCCAATATCATGGAAAAAGGAACGACCAACGGTACCATTACCGATTTTGACGGTAAATATACGCTGAAGGTAAAAAGTGCCCAGTCCGTTTTGACAATATCTTATATTGGCTATAAGACCCAGGAAATTCCAGTCGGAAATGGTGGTAAGAAAGATATTACCCTGCAAGACGATTCCGAACTGATGGATGAAGTGGTTGTAATCGGTTATGGTACGCAGCGCAAGGGAGATGTAACCAGTGCGGTGGCTTCTGTGAAGGCCGAAGACTTTACAGCAGGTAAGATTGGAGATGCAGCCGAACTGATTAAAGGTAAAGTGGCGGGATTGACCATTGCGAAAGGCTCCGGTGATCCGAATGCGGAATCTACAATTCGTTTGCGTGGTGTGATTTCATTGCAGGGAGGCTCTACTCCATTGGTATTGGTGGACGGAATAGAAGGTGGTTTAGGAACGGTTTCCCCCGAAAACATAGCTTCTATTGATGTGTTGAAGGATGCTTCTGCGGCAGCTATTTATGGTACACGAGGTGCTAATGGCGTTATTTTGATTACTACAAAAAACGGCCAGCGCGAGTCGCGTACGGCTGCCAATTATTCCGGGTATATGTCTCTTTCCAAGTTTGGCAAGACGCTTGATTTCTATGGAGCAGAGGAAATCCGTCAGGGATTGACAAACTATGCTGATAAAGGGTATGATACGGATTGGTTGGATGCGGTATCCCGTACTGCATTTACTCATAACCATAATTTTAATATTTCCGGAGGATCAAAAAATACCACTTATTCTGCGGATTTTACGTATCGCAAAGAGGAAGGTGTGTTGCTTGAGACCTATAATGAAGAGATGAGAATGAGGTTTGATGTTTCTCACTGGATGTTAAATGATATGTTGAAAGTGAATTTCAATATGGTAAAGACATTCCATAAGAATGGTCCGATTGATGCGGCAGGTCTGGGTATTTACCGACAGGCTATTATGCGTAACCCTACTGAACCCATCTGGAATGAGGATGGAACTTTTTACGAGAATTTTGCCGTAAATTATTATTATAATCCGGTAGGTATCATCCGTGAACAGGATGGTAAATACAATAGTGAGAATACCCGGATGACGGGGAATATCACCTTTGAACCGATTAAAAACTGGCAGACCAACCTCATGTTAAGCCGTAGGGTTACTAGTGATCATAATCGTGGATATTATACTTCCGAATATTTTTCACAGAAGAGCGAGAATCACACAGGATATGCTTATCATTCTCAGAATGAATATACCACAGATAATCTGGAAGTTACTTCTAAATATAATCATACTTGGAATAAACATCGTTTTGATGCATTGGTGGGCTATAATTATCAGTATAATGTAAATGAAGGTTTTGGAGCTAATAACTATGATTATCCAACAGATTTTTATCTTTGGAATAACTTGGGATTAGGTACAGCTTTGAAAGATGGAAAAGCCGGCATGAGCAGTTACAAGAATGACAATACCTTGATTGGTTTCTTCGGACGTGTGAGCTATGGTTACGATAATAAATATAATGTTCTGCTGAGTGTACGCCGTGAAGGCTCTTCCAAATTTGGTGAGAACAATAAATGGGCTACTTTCCCTTCTGTTTCTTTGGGATGGACTATCAGTAACGAAAAATTCATGGAAGGCCTTACGTGGCTGAATAACTTAAAGTTACGTGCCGGTTATGGTGTGACAGGTGTCATTGTAGGTGACTCTTATAATTCATTAACCCGGTATGAGTATGGTTCTCCTTATTTCTATGATAATGGCGTCTGGCATCAGGGGTTAAGCGTAAAATCCAATCCTAATCCTGATTTGAAATGGGAAACCTCCAAGGAATTTAATATTGGTCTGGACTGGGCTGTATTGGATGAACGCCTGAGTGGTTCTATTGATGTATATCAGAAGAAGACTTCGGATATGCTGTATGATTTTACGGTACCGACTCCTCCCAATTTGTATAACAAGACTTTGGCTAATGCCGGCAAGATGCGTAACCAAGGTATTGAAATTGCTGTCAATGCTATTCCTGTACGGACAAAGGATTTTGAATGGAAAACCACAGTTACCGCCTCTCATAATGCGAACAAATTATTGAGTCTTTCAAATGACTTGTATGAGACTTCAAATCAGATAGATCATGCTTATTTGGGTGAACCTATCAATCTTTCTACCCAGCGGATGGAAGTGGGGAGATCTATGGGACAATTTTATGGCATGAAGTCCGTTGGTGTTTCAGAGAATGGCTTATGGCTGATTGAAAATGCAAAGACTGGTGAGATTGAAGAGTTTACAGACAATATGCTGTCTAATGATGACTACCGTCAATATTTAGGGAATGCTCTTCCTAAATTGTATTTGGGATGGAACAACTCGTTCAGATATAAAAATTTTGATTTATCTTTCCAGATGACAGGCCAGTTTGGTTTTAAGATTCTGAACGAGCCTCGTGCTTATTATGAGAACAACTCGATCGCTTATAATCGCTTGAAATCTGTGCAAAAGGCTCCTTATGGTGGACAATATACCTTATCAACAGCCCAAAAACAGACTTTTGTAAGCTATTATTTGGAGGATGGTGATTTTTTGAAAATGACTAACATTACGTTGGGCTATAACATTCCATTGAAAAGCAGTAAGTTTGTGAAAAATATCCGGGCTTATGTTTCTGCCGATAATTTATTCTGCATTACCGGATATGATGGATTGGATCCTGAAATGTCAAATGGTGATATTTGGTCTTTGGGTATTGACTGGCGCGATAAATATCCTTCTACCCGTTCATTCACTTTCGGTCTGAATGTATCTTTCTAACTTTTAAATGAAGAACTAACATGAAAACAATATTCAATAAAGCACTTTGGGCTTCAGCGATAGGAGCTTGTACCTTGTCTTTGGGCAGTTGTACAGATTTGAGCGAAACGATTTATGATACGATTGCTTCCGAGAAGTATGAGTTTACAGAAAAAGACCGGGCGGCCATGTTTGCTCCGGTATACAGCAGTCTTCGTGATGTGTATTGGGGATGGTATAGTTATGCCGATATGATGGACCAGTCGTCCGATTCATGGTGTATTCCTTATCGGATCAGTATCGGCTGGGGGGATTTGTACGTGTCTATGCACAAACATCAGTTCCATTCACAGATAGCCCATTTCAATGATACATGGAACCGTAACTATGCCGGTATCAATGCCTGTAACAAACTGTTGGCAGATGAAGTCATTGCTGCTGATATAACCACTTCTTCGCAATTAAGGGCTTATCGCGCTCTTTATTATTATATTTTATTCGATTTGTTCCGCAACATCCCATTGGATACGCAATATGAACATGAAGACGGATGGTTGCCCGAACAGGCAACTCCCCAACAGATGTGGGATTTCCTGATCAGTGAGTTGACGGATGTAAAGGGGAAATGTGGAACAAAAGTAGAAATGGGTAAGCTGAACGACTATGCCATCAATATGCTTCTGGCAAAAATGTATTTGAACCACAATGCATGGTTCAATGATTACTCTGATAATTCTTATTACGGAAAGGCTATTGATGAGGTAAATGAAGTGATTAACAGTGGCAAGTTCTCTTTGGCTCCGAATTATTCGGATAATTTTAGAGAAGATATTTCCGGTTCGCCTGAAATTATCTTTGGTATTCCGTTTGAGTTTAAATACGCCGGAGGTAACTATATGGCAAATATGTGGATGCATGTAGCCGGACGTGCAACGTGGCAGTTTAACGGATGGGCTACCGGTGGAGCGGCTGTTCTTCCTCAATTTCTGGAAACATACGATGAAAAAGACAGTCGCTATAAAGACTGTTGGATATCAGGACAGCAATATGACTATGCCGGTGCTCCCATTTATGTGGACAGTGAACCGTTGGTATATACTCGGGAATTACACAGTATAGACAACCCCGGTTGCTATCCCTTTGAAAGTGAACGCTTGGTGAAATATGAAATACTTTCAGGCGACTATGGAACTTCTTATGATGATGTGCCTTTCTTCCGTTTGGCTGATGCTTATTTTATTAAAGCGGAGTGCTTGCTTCGTTTAGGTGGTTACAATGGAGAAAGCGAGCAAGTGGCGGCCGATTTGGTAACAGCTGTACGCCAACGTGCCTTCAAGTCCGATCCCGGTAAAGCAACGGTTACTGTAGCTCAATTGAAGGGTGGCAGCCGTTATAACTACGGACATCGGGAGAATCAGGGAATCATGGGAGAAGCCGATAACTGGATTATCACAGAAGAAGGGGGCGATGATATTGAACTGGGTGGTTTGTTGGACGAACTGGCCTGGGAGTTTGTGGCAGAGCATCACCGTCGTCAGGACTTGATCCGTTTCCGTATAAACGGAACCAATCAGAATGTATATAATGGCAAGTCATGGTTTTGCAAAGATGCGAAGACGGATAAGACAGACAGGCATTGTGATATTTTTCCGTTACCTAAGTCTGCATTGGATGGCAACATTAAGTTGAAGCAGAATTCGGGATATTAGATTAAAAATTATAAAATTAAAATTATGAGAAAGTATATTCTTTTCATATATATGGTTTGCCACTTATTGCATGTTTATGCAGGGAATTTGGAAAATAAAATAAATTCTTCATATCCACATTTGGTCAGGGTTTCAATGATAAAAACTTTAGGCTCTCATCAAACTCCGGTGACAATAGAGGTATCATCTCCAGTGAGAGGCATCATCTCTAATTATAATGGGATAAACTCAATAGTAGAAACCCCTGTTATTATCGGTCCCAATTTAGTAATGTTATCTTTTCGAATATCTGGACCTTTTGAATCAGGAGTACACTATCGTAGCTTGCATATAACTAATAGTTTAGGATATGATAAAATTGTAAAAATTAGTTCAATAGATACGTTTCAAGATGTAATACCATTGGATCCTAATGCTACTACAGTAATAACTATAATGATAACAGATTAATAAAAAGAATAGTACGATGAAAAAGAATTTTATATATGCTTTAATTGCTTGTTTCACTCTGTCACTGGCTGCATGCAGTACGGATCCGGAGGATGCTACCAGCAAGCATGTGTACGGGGAGAATGAAAACCCCTATCTGAAGACGAATGCGGATGCTGTGGTTTCTACCAAAGCAGAGTTTCCCATCAGCCGTTTGGAAGCGAAGACGGTTAAACTGACTGGTATAGCTAGTATTGAGTTGGATGCAACAAAGAAGGAGCTGGTTCTTAATGTGCTCGAAACCGCTTCTGTAGGTACAATTATGTCGATTAATGTCGGATTTGCTATAAACAATGGTGCCGACTTTGATGATTATATTCGTTTTTCTTTTGATGTAACTGTTACTGACCCCTCTAAGATTGTAATAAGTGGTACATTGGCAGCAGGAGATTATGCGGGATTTTCAATCAACTTTGCAGATTATGCCGATGCTATAGAACCATGTATCGGATTATCCGTAGACGAATTTTCAAAACAAGTAAAGAACAGCGGAGATGCTAGAGGTGACTCTTCCATAACTCCTACAATTGCTATGTACCCCGTTAAGGAAGACGGGACTTGGGATGAAACTAGCGAGTATACAGCCAATGGTCTTGGTTATTGGTTTGACGGAAAATCGAATGTTTCATCGTATGGAGATAATTGTGTCTACTTTATTGAATCTGGTGAAGGAAGTGTTTTTGTGGGACGCTATGTTAATATTGCCTCAGGAACCACTATAAAGGCGCATTTTGTATATGCGATGATAGAGGATCATAGCCGATATGTTGAATTTATTGTCTCGGGAACAATGGAATAATATACTTGGTAAGATAAAAAAATAGTCTAAACGAATGGAAGAATAGTACAACCGCCTAACTGTCAAATCCATAAAATGAGATTTATTGGACGATTCTGCCATTACATTATATTATATATTCCCTTTCTTGTAATTTTTTTATTTTACTTTGCAAGTGAACAACGTATACAACCGATAGATTATGAAAAACAACAAGAAACTCTGTCTTGCAATTTTATCTTTGCTTTTATTGATTGGAAATGCTTCATTTGCAGCCAAGGAAAAGAAATATGTACTCTCTTCACCCGATGGAACATTGAAAGTGGAAATCAGCGCCGGAAACGAACTGGCCTACCAAGTGATGCATGGAAATGATACAATTCTCTCACACTCTAATATAGGTTTGGTTCTGGAAAACGGAACTATAGTAGGTAAAACTCCCCGTATCACAGGGGAAAGAAGGAGAAAGATAAAGGATAACATGGAATCACCTTTTTACCGTTTCAAGGAGTTCGTTGCAACAGGCAACGAACTCGACTTGAAGCTGAAAGGCGGGTTCGGAATCATCTTCCGTGCATACAATGAGGGAGTCGCCTATCGATTCTATACCACACAATCTTCGGATATCATTATAAAGGAGGAACAGGCCGAGTTTAATTTTAAGGAAGATTATACGGCTTATCTTCCTTATACCACCAATGATAAAAAACCGATGGCGATGGCTTATCAGAATGTATATGACATCATTCCTCTGTCAAAAGCACAGCCTAAACTGGCTTTTCTTCCGGTTACCGTGGATTGCGGCAGCGTAAAACTGACCCTGTTGGAGTCCGACCTCGAAGCTTATCCGGGCATGTTTGTGCAGTCACAGCAGGGAAAGTATGGATTGAAAGGTGTCTTTGCTCCTTATCCGGCTAAAACAGACTTTTATCCTTGGCGGAAGCAGGAATATGTAACTGAAACTACCGATTTTATATCCCGTAGCCGTGGCTCCCGTTCCTATCCGTGGCGTGTGTTGGCCATTACTGAAAAAGATACGGATATGCCGGTCAACAACCTGGTCTATGCTCTGGCTTCTCCCAACCGTATCGGTGATACCTCATGGATAAAGACAGGCAAAGTGGCATGGGATTGGTGGAATGACTGGAATCTGAAAGGAGTGCCGTTTAAAGCCGGTATCAACATGGATACGTATAAATATTATATCGATTTCGCCAGCCGGAACGGATTGGAGTTTATTGTGTTGGATGAAGGATGGTATGATCCGAAGAGCGGGGATATGCTGACCGTTATTCCCGAACTTGATTTGCCGGAACTGATAGCATACGGCAAATCCAAAGGGGTGGAAATAGTGCTTTGGACGGTGTTTAATGTACTCGACAGCCAGTTGGAAGCAGCTTGTAAGAAATATGCGGATATGGGAATCAAAGGTTTTAAGGTGGATTTCCTGGATCGTGATGATCAGACTGCCGTCGAAATGGTGTATCGCATCGCTGAGATGACGGCCCGGTATAAATTAACCCTTGATCTGCACGGCATTTACAAACCGACAGGTATCAACCGTACCTACCCTCATATTATCAATTTTGAAAGCGTGTTCGGCATGGAAGAGGTGAAATGGACGGATATCAAGAATAATATGCCTCTTTATGATGTTACTTTCCCCTATATCCGTATGATGGCGGGACCGGTGGATTATACGCCGGGAGCTATGCGCAATGCCACGAAGGCAGATTGGCGCGCCATGTATTACACGCCGGCCAGCATGGGAACCCGGTGTCATCAGCTGGCTGCCTATATTGTACACGATTCTCCTTTTACCATGTTGTGTGATGCGCCTACCAACTATCTGAATGAGCAGGAATGTGTGGATTTCATAGCTTCTCTGCCTGTGGAGGTGGATTCTACTTTTATTGCTTCGGGCGAGTTGGGAAAATATATTGTAACAGTGCGTAAGAAGGATGTGAACTGGTATATCGGCGGTATGACCAGTTGGGATGAACGTGATGTGCAGCTCGATTTCTCTTTCCTTCCCGAAGGAATGTCTTATACGGCTGTTTTGTTTAAAGACGGTGTGAATGCCAATAAGCAGGCCGAGGATTATCGCAAGGAAACCATCCGGATTGATAAGGACAGCCGGTTGACTTTGCATCTGGCATCGGGCGGCGGATTTGCCATGAAGTTGGAGCTTTGCCCTGTTCACGGACAGGTTACCGGTATTCCTGAAGGGAAAAATATTCCTTCTTTCTATCAGAAATACATAGAGACAGAAGGTCTGTATGTCACCTCTTCCGGAAAGGTGAGCGATGAGGCCTTATTGAAAGCTTGTGATATCATCAGTTTGATGTTGGCAAAACGTCCGGATGTGAAGGCACACATGGTGAAGAAAGGCTGCCACGTCATGATAATCGGTAAAGATGAGGAAACTTGCGATTTGCCGGAGTTTGCCCATATCTGCAATTGTGAGGACAGCATTAAATATTGGAACTGGCGTGCCCGTGGTTTTGGCGGAGCACCGGAAGATGAATTTTCATCCAGTTGCGGAGAAGAGAATCTGCTGGCATTGCCGCAGGATAAATATGTAGGTGAGAATATCCTGATTCATGAGTTCGCTCACCTTATTCATACGGTAGGTATAGTGGGAGTGGAGCCAGACTTTAATGAGCGTTTGGAGGCACTTCGTCAGAATGCAATCCGGAAAGGGCTGTGGGAAAAGACGTATGCAGTGAGCAATAAAGAGGAATACTTTGCCGAGTGCGTACAGTCTTTCTTTAACTGTAACCGCTATGCCGAACCTGCAAACGGAGTTCATAACTGGGTGAACCGCCGCACGAAACTGAAGACGTATGATCCGGATATGTATCGGTTGTTGCAGGAATATTTTTATGAGATAGAAATTCCCATTCATAATGTGGTGCATGAATAAGCGTCGCAGGGACAAATAGAATTTTGCTATATAGAGATGAATAAGATACGATTGGTTGTTGCTTCCTTATTGTTGGGAGCTGCTACAGGCTTTGCTCAGAAGCCTTTTAATGCTTCGGGTACGGGGAATCCCATTATTCCCGGATATTTTGCCGATCCCACGGTGAAGAAGTTTGGCGATACGTATTATATGTATGCCACTACGGATGGCAGTGGGGCCGGTTTCGGTCCTGCACAGGTGTGGACCAGCAAGGATTTTGTAAACTGGACGTTAATGCCCATGAACTGGCCGGACAGTCATTGGATATGGGCTCCCGATGTGATGAAACATACGGATGGGAATTATTATTATTTTTATTGTCAGCCCTGTATGATTCATTGCGGGGTCAGTGAAACGCCGCGCGGTCCTTGGAAAAATATATTGGGTGAAAGTGAGGCTGTTCTTGTACCCGACCGTTTTGTGACGAATGCCATTACATTGGACGGGCAGACCTTTGTGGATGATGATGGTTCTGTATATTTGTATTGGGGGACTTGGGGGATTTATAAAGGTTTCGGTTGCGGAGCCGGAAAACTGGCTTCCGATATGAAGAGTTTTACTGAAACGCGTCTGATTCCGAATACGGAAGCCACGGATTTTTTTGAAGCACCCTTTGTGATGAAACGAAAGGGGATCTATTATTTTATGTATTCTTCGGGTTCCTGTCACGACCACACCTATCGGGTGCAGTATGCCACTTCGGACAAGCCTATGGGGCCGTACACCTATCGGGGATGTATTCTTGAAACCAATGCCGATGGAACAATTCATGGGCCGGGACATCATAGCGTTTTGAAAGAAGGCAATGAATATTATATGGTCTATCACCGTCATGATAATCCGCATTCCAACCGCGGATTTCATCGTCAGCTTTGTGTGGACCGTATGGAGTTTGCCGAAGATGGAAGTATTAAATCCCTTATTCCCACTCATGACGGAATAGGTGCATTGGCATCTTCTGTAGTGAAATCAAAAAATCTGGCATTGGGTGCTAAGGTGAGGGCTTCTTCTTTTTATGATGCCGGTTTCCGTCCCGAATATGCTGTAGATGATAATAACGGGACTTTATGGCGTCCTCGTGGCATGGGACAGGAGTGGATAGAAGTGGATTTGGGTGTTGCCCAGCAGATACAAACTATCTGGACTCAATTTGAGTATGGCACACAATTTTATCAATATTTAATTGAAACTTCTGTCGATGGCAAGCATTGGTCTGTTTTCGCTGATAAGCGGAATAATCGTCTGGCAGGCAGCCCGATGGTCGATTTTGGCAAGGTGAAGGCTCGTTATGTCCGCCTTACCTTTACCGGAGGACAGAAGAACGGATTTGGCGGGGCGGTCTGGAACTTGAAAATCTTTGATGGGGTGGAAGCATCGGCTCCGCAACAATGGCTGGGACTTACCGCTGCCGATTGGAATGGTCGTGAATGGCAGAACAATGAAGGGATGCTGGGAGGGGCTTTTACATTGAAGGAAGGTTCGGCACGCACACAGCGTATCGGTGGACGCGATGCGTTGGTACTGGAACCGGGAACTACATTGGAGTATAGTCATCCGTTACTCTCCTCGTCCAAAGAGCATACAGTTAGTGGGTTGGTTTACAGGTCAGGTAAATGGCAGAGTTATGAAGCGGGGTCGTGTCTTTCATCAGGAGCGATTACGCTGCATAGTTCCACCGAACCTTTGGTCATTACCAATTTCCGTTACTACAATTGGAAACAGGAAGCAGCGGAAAAGGCATACGATGCGGAAACGGATATCGTGCGTCTGCCTGTAGCCGATCAGCAGAAACATGGGCTGGTGGTCAGTCTTTCTGCCGATGATTTTGTAGTGAACGATACGGTTCCTTATCTGGAAAACCGAGGAGTAAAAGGGTATTTTGAAGCCCGGAAATTACCTCTCGTTGTGAAAGAAGTGAAAGGGAAAAAGGCATTTCATTTTGAGGGTACTCAGGTCTATACTTCCAGTTTTATGCTTCCTGCCACTTTGCAGGATAATGCTCCTTATACCTTGGAGGCGTGGGTACTGAATGATTCCATTAGTGAAAATGAATGTGTGGCCGATTTTACTACCTCGCATGATGAATTGGAGAAAATCATGTTGGTCAACGGCACGGAGCCTCGTTGTGGAGTAATCAATCACTATGGCTGGTATGAAGATGCAGGATATAAGGACATGAAGGAATTGGCAGGAAAGTGGCAGCACATCTATATCTGCTTTGATGGGCGGATGGAACAGGTTTATATCAATGGAAAATTAGTCAGTGAAAAAGATATCCAGTTGCTGGTGAAACCGTCACAATTCATCACATTGGGACGCAATGCCGAAGGAGACTGGCCCTTTACCGGTTATCTGCACTCATTGAAATTATGGGATGAATATTTGCCGTTGAAAGAGTGATTCCCCCTTTTCCTATGACCGGAATATGTATTTTTGCAAAAACTATGATAAACAATTAAATGATAGAACCATGAAGAAACTTTTAGTCACTGCTCTGTTGACTGCTACCGTAGCAGGCGGAACAGCGCAAGTAAAAAATCAGTCGCACGGCTATCCTATCGACCCCGTACCTTTCACTTCGGTGAAAGTAACCGATTCATTCTGGGGGCAACGGTTGAATGCCAGCCGTGAAGTAACGATTCCTCTGGCGTTCAGCAAATGCGAGGAAACAGGACGTTATACTAACTTTGTCAATGCCGCCCATCCCAGTGATACCATTAAAGTAGGCGGTCTGGCTTTTGATGATACCGATGTGTACAAAACGATAGAAGGTGCCAGTTATCTGTTACAGACCTATCCGGACAAAAAACTGGCTAAGTATATTGATAGTGTGCTGGTTATTGTCGCTGCGGCACAGGAACCGGATGGTTATCTCTATACTTCGCGTACCATGAACCCGAAGCATCCGCATGAGTGGGCAGGAAGCAAACGGTGGGAGAAGGTGGAGGAACTGAGTCATGAATTCTATAACTTGGGACACATGGTAGAAGGTGCTATTGCGCATTACCAGGCTACCGGAAAACGTAATTTCCTTGATATCGCTATCCGTTATGCCGACTGTGTATGCCGGGAGATAGGTACGGGCGAAGGGCAACAAATCCGTGTGCCGGGACATCAGATTGCCGAAATGGCCCTTGCCAAACTGTGCTTGGTAACAGGGCAACAGAAATATTTGGATCAAGCCAAATTCTTTTTGGACCAGCGCGGACATACTACCCGTACGGATGAATACAGTCAGGCGCACAAGCCGGTAGTGGAGCAGGATGAGGCCGTGGGACATGCTGTCCGTGCCGCTTATATGTATGCAGGCATGGCAGATGTGGCCGCACTGACAGGGGATACGGCTTATATCCATGCCATAGACCGTATTTGGGACAACATTGTGGGCAAGAAATATTATATTACCGGCGGCATCGGCGCCACCAGCAATGGGGAGGCTTTTGGCAAGAACTATGAACTGCCCAATATGT
>PPYF01017257.1_pt1 | contig 12223 bp, 12 predicted proteins | sample 1559871 | NCBI WGS metagenome assembly PPYF01 (sample SAMN08240021, study PRJNA423297) | Human gut metagenome, whole genome shotgun sequencing project. | reverse complement strand
TGATAGAAGAAACGCCGATATATGCCGATGGCACTCTTGCTAATGCGCAACAAGTTCAATGGCTGTATCAACCCGGAGAGATAACGCCCACCGCGCGTTATCAACAGGGAAAACTGCACTATGTGGTCACCGATCACCAAGGAACCCCGCGAGAGATATTCAGTGAAGGCGGGCAAGCCAGTTGGGCAGGACGGCTGAATACATGGGGCCAAATGCAGTTTTGGCGTTACCGAGAAGGCAAGGCGGAGAATGATCCTAATTACACCGAATGTCCTTTTCGTTTTGCGGGGCAATATGAAGATGAAGAAAGTGGCTTTATAATCGCTTTCGTTATTATGATAAGGAGACAGGGCAGTATCTTTCTCCAGACCCAATAGGGCTATTGGGTGGTTTTAATCCATATGGGTATGTGCATTGTCCGACGGGGTGGGGTGATCCGTTTGGGTTGGAGTGTTGTCCGCCAACTCTGAATCGAACTCAAGCCTTAAACAAAGCTAAGGATTTGGCTGGAATACCTCGCTCACAACAACCAGTTCGACAATGGACAGTTGGAAATGACCCTAAGAGAAGAGGGCAAACAAATTATCAATATTCAGAAGATTTTGGTTCACATGGGCGTTATTACGAATATAGAGATGCTAATGGTTATAAAAAAGTTGTGTTAGAACATACACATGATCCAAGAGCACCATATCCACATGCACATGCACATGCAGGACAAGCTAAGACAGGTGCTGACCCAAGAACATATGACTTTAAGCAAGATAGATATTTGAAAATAGATGACCCTAAAACTAAGGATCACCACATTTATTATGAATAATAAGCTTCAAGAAAAGCTACTATTACTTAGGGCAAAAAAGTATATTAATAGAATCCGAGGAATTAAGAATATAGCCGTAAACCTAGATGATTATACTCAATTTCAATGGCATAGAGATATTTATAATAAAATATTAAGGAGAAGTGAGTTACCTGGATATAAGATTGCTCTTCCAGCTAGCCAACAGGACATTTATTTATACTTGCAACCAAAAATAAATATAGATAAAAGTAGTTGTTATTATATGTTTTTTGAAGGAAAAGTAATTATATCCTTTTATTTTGCTGATTTTTATGATTTTTTTCTTAGTCATAAGTTATTAAATAATACATTTGATATGAATATTCTATCACTTAATCCAGATCGAGTAATTGATATCAGTGAAGATGAATATGACTTAAATATATATGATATATTTAGATCTTAATATGAAAAGCCAGAAGGTCTTCCAACATTCTGGCGTCTTCGTTGTTAAGAGTTCTTTAGTCGCTGACGTACTCCGCATCAGCTCGCGCATCGTGTGTTTAATTGCACTGAGTTGCGCTTGCTGTTGTTGGTTTTGCTGCTTAATTGCTCGAATGTCTTCGCTGTCCGGTAACAACACCAAACATCTGTTTAAGATTTCACCGTAAAAGTGAAATCCGTCTCAAACCTTGTATCCTGAACCACTGCCCTTTGAGGTGTATCGCCGGCGATGGTACAGTTTTGTTACCGTCCCGCCATGTAATAGAGACATATAATAGAGAATGGCTGTATTTATGGAATACACAAAATCATCTAACTGCGTGTCTTGTAGATAGGGGTTTTCCTGATGAAATTAGAAAATTACTGGGGATAGAATGAATATATATGACGGTACAGTATCAAACTCGTTACTTAAGAAGTTTCCATCGGGTTATCCTGCAAATGTACTATTGACTAATTTTGTGGCGAATTTTGTTGATTTAGAAGGCGTTCTTGCCTGTGCTGGTTTATTTTGCCCAACATTTATTGAAATAGATAATGTACTAATGAATATCTTTTAGATATAGACTGGAGACCTTCGTTCAAAATTGATGGTCAATTTAAGTTGGCGCTAATTAAAGGTTTTAACTTGTAAAATTCTGTTTATTTAGGTTCAACAATTAATTTATTCGAATTAAAGAAGAAACTCAACTAGCAATGCGCAAATTATAGGATCTCTTGATTAATATGGAACAATTACTAACCAAAACCGAAATGCCAGAATGGTTTTCTTACCCACGTGAATTTCTCAGAATAGTTGAGCAAAATTTACTTAATTTTGATCCTTGGATTATTTTGGAAGGAGAGCGGCTCAGGGTTCGTTTTGGTGGTTTAAAAAAAGATACCCAAATAGAAATATTATTCCTTTTGCCCATCGGGAAGATAATGATGATGTAGCGTGTTGGGATAAAAATAGCCGTCATCAGGTTATTATTATTCACGATTTTGCAAGTGAAGGTTATGAATATGTCGGTAAGTTTGATTCATTTTGGGATTGGCTCAGAACGGCCTTAGAAGCAACTATCGAATACAATGAGTAAATATTAATGTATCAACAAAGCCGGAAGACTGAAGTGGCAAGTTACCGTTGATGGGAGAACCTAGAACATATTTCAAAGCAACTGGTGGGCATATTATAGTCTTCGATCCAGATGGGTGCCGCATAGCGGATATAAGTAAAGAAAGAATAAAAATAGTTGAATGAAACCGTTCACCCAAAGGACAATATTTTATCCCAACTGGTAGTGATACAAAGTTTGCGAGTAAAGAAATACCCGATGTAATTAAAAAATTATAATAGCCCTTGCTATAAATTAGCAAAGGCTATTTTTTTGTTTATAAGATAAACGCTAAACAACTACTGCTTTGCTGGTACAAGCAAGCTCAATACAAATAAACTACTGGCGGCTAATACCACCGATGGGCCTGCTGGGGTGTCATAGAATGCAGAGAAAGTTAATCCCCCAGTGATAGCAAACATACCTACAGTGACGGCAATCACTGCCATCTGTTCTGGTGAACGTGAAAAACGGCGCGCTGTTGCTGCGGGAATAATCAATAGTGACGTAATGATAAGTGCACCAACAAATTTCATTGCCAACCCAATTGTTAATGCGGTGATCATCATCAATTTTAAACGTTCGCGTTGAATATTCACACCATCGACAAAAGCCATATCTTGATTAATAGTCATTGAAAGAAGTGGACGCCATGAACGGATAATGACTAATAAAACAATAACGACACCAATAAAAATACTGATCACATCTTGGTAATTAACGGAGAGTAAATCACCAAAGAGATACGCCATTAAATCAACACGAACATTGGCCATTAAACTGACGACAACAAGCCCTAATGAAAGGGCGCTATGAGCCATGATACCTAACAAGGTATCAACAGAAAGTTGAGGCTTTAGTTCTAACCAAACTAATAAAATAGCTAACAGCAAAGTTACGGCAATAACGGCATAAAAAGGCTCTATATTAAACAGCAGGCCAAAAGCGACCCCCAATAAAGAGGCGTGGGCGAGGGTATCGCCAAAATAGGACATTCTGCGCCAAACAACAAAGGAGCCTAATGGACCTGCGGCCATCGCTAAGAGCATACCGGCGATCCAGCCCGGTAACAGCAACTCAATCATGATGACACTCCTTATTATGTTGGTGATGATGACGATAAATACCCAGTTGTTCAGCACCACGACTACCAAACATAGCTATAAATTCAGGGTGAGAAGAAACCACATCTGGTGTACCTGAGCAGCAGATATGACCATTTAAACAGAGCACTTCATCTGTTTTAGCCATAACCAGATGTAAGTCATGTGACACCATTAAAATTGCGCAGCCTAATTCATTGCGAAGCTGATTAATTAAATCATAGAGGGCTAATTGACCATTTACATCAACCCCTTGAGTGGGTTCATCTAGCACTAACAGTTGTGGTTGATTAAGCAAAGCTCGGGCGAGTAAAACACGTTGCGATTCACCCCCTGATAATTTTTGCATAGGGGCGTTTATTAATTTTGCTGCATTGACTCGTTCTAAAGCAGGTAAAATATCTTTATCTTTAACACCCGGTTTTAAGGTCATAAACCGCTTGACTGTCAATGGCATAGTTGGATCGAGATAGAGTTTTTGAGGTACATAGCCAATACGTAAACTATGTTGACGTTCAATCTTTCCAGAAGAGGGAGCCAACAACCCTAAAACCAAACGAATAATCGTTGACTTACCTGCACCATTAGGGCCAAGTAAGGTAAGAATACGGCCTGCTTTTAGATTAAAAGAGATATCTTTTAGAATAACGCTTTCACCAAAAGAGACACCAACCGATTTTAAACGAATTAAGTCAGACATAAAATTAGCACTTGCAGAATCATTGAAACGTTATAATATAACATTTCCAATGACGTTTCACGAGAATTTTGCCTATGTTACATAAAAACAACAAATTTGCGCATGGTTTTTTAATTAAATCATGTTTAGTGACTGCTATGATAGCCTCATTTAGTTCATCTGTTCAGGCAGATGTTGTTGCTTCAATTAGGCCGATAGGGTTTATTGCGGCAGCAATTGCTGATGGTGTAACGCCAACAGAAGTTTTATTACCTGATGGGGCATCGCCACATGATTATGCATTAAAACCTTCGGATTTACGCAAAATCACCTCAGCAGATTTAATGGTATGGGTTGGGCCGGATATGGAAGTCTTTTTAGATAGACCATTAAATAGACTTAGTAACAAAAATAAGCTGGCTTTAGCGGAAACTGACAAAATAAAGTCGCTTTTATTGAAAGATGATAATGACAATGTGCATAAACATGAGGAAAATCACGAACATCATTCTCATGGTGATTATAATATGCACATCTGGTTATCACCAGAGATTGCGTTGTCGTCTGCAAAACAGATCCACGATAGGTTAGTGATGCTCTATCCAGATAAAAAAGAACTTCTGGACGTAAACCTAAGTAAATTCAGCGAACAACTCAAGCAAACAGATAAAAATCTTGTTAATATTCTGTCGCCTGTTAAAAACAAGGGTTATTTTGTCTTTCATGATGCTTATGGCTACTTCGAAAAACATTATAATTTAAAGCCATTAGGTCATTTTACGATCAACCCTGAAATACAACCAGGTGCACAGAAATTACATCAAATACGAACACAGTTGGTTGAGCAAAAAGCCACATGTATTTTTGCTGAGCCACAATTTAGGCCGACAGTAATTGAGACAGTGGCGAAAGGCACTGGAGTTAAAATGGGGGTATTAGATCCCCTAGGAAGTGGGATTGCATTAACTCAAGATAGTTATGTGAAATTCCTTACCCAATTAGCTAACCAATATGCGAGCTGCCTGAATGAAACACAATAAGGAATTAAGAACGTGCAGCAGAAGACGAGATCCATTGCACAGGTATATTTAAATTTACCCTTACCACATAAAATTATGCTTGGTTCGTTAACTGCAGCAACACTGGCTGTCGCAATATGGCGGCCAGTTGTGCTTCACACCGAACAAAGCAGAGAAGTTCCTATCAGTATTCAGACTCCCCTAACAACTCAAGGGGAAAACACCGACGATATTATCACCGACAGTAGTGATCAGCTAACAGATGAAGGACTTGTAGGTGCTGATGATGGTGTCGATACTAGCACCGCAGTGGCACAGGTTCCTCATACTTATATTGTCTCCAGTGGAGATTCATTAAGTTCGATATTAACGCAATTTGGTATCGACTCAGCTGATATTGCAACGCTCTCCAATCAAAATAAAGATCTCAGAAACCTTAAAATAGGCCAACCAATAAGTTGGAAACTTGATGATGATGGTTTATTGCAAGAGTTAAGTTGGGGCGTTTCTCGCCGAGAAACTCGTGTTTATACGCGTACGGAAACAGGTTTTACTGAAGCGAAAGAGTTCCAAAAAGGCGAATGGAAAAATAGTGTGACCACAGGGGTTATCCGTGGTAGTTTCTCTGCAAGTGCAACAAATGCTGGCTTAACTAACGCAGAAGCTCGCGCAGTGACTAAAGCTTTGCAATGGCAATTAGACTTTAGAAAATTACAAAGTGGTGATAAATTCTCAGCCCTTTTTTCTCGTGAAGTCTTAGATGGTCGTACCGAACAGAGCGAACTTATTGGTGTGCGGTTACGAAGTGGTGGTAAAGATTACTATGCTTTTCTTGCTGAAGATGGCCGCTACTATGATAGCCAAGCAGGTGGTTTAGAACGTGGTTTTATGCGTTTTCCAACGGTAAAACAGTTTAGAGTCTCTTCTCAATTTAATCCTCGCCGTATCAATCCTGTCACAGGCCGTGTTGCACCGCATAAAGGGGTTGATTTTGCTATGCCTGTTGGTACGCCTGTTTTAGCTACGGGAGATGGTGAAGTCATTGTCTCTAAATACAGTGGTGCAGCAGGTAATTTTATTGCTATCCGTCATGGTAGCCAATATACCACTCGTTATATGCACTTACGCCAACTGTTAGTCAAACCGGGACAACGTGTAAAACGAGGTGATCGCATTGCACTATCCGGAAATACAGGGCGCTCCACAGGGCCACACTTACATTATGAATTATGGATCAACCAACAAGCGGTTAATCCATTAACAGCTAAATTACCCCGTGCAGATGGCCTAACAGGTAAAGAGAAGCGTGAATACTTAGCTAAAGTAAAAGAGATCATGCCTCAATTAACGTTAGATAATTGACATTAAACAAGAAGTTAAAGACATAAAAGCGGATGATTGATATCATCCGTTTTTGTTTTAATGATTTTTACGCCTATTTAGAGGTGTCAGTTCAGCGAGTTATCTGATGAATAAAGAAAAAGATACAGATAGTAAAGCGGGTTATGTACCGACTTTTCACCGCGCCTATTTGCATCCTCGTCATTGGGGAACCTGGTTTGGTGCAGGCGTATTGTGTGCATTAGCGTATATGCCGGTAAAATGGCGTGATCCGCTCCTTGCTTCTATAGGTCGTTTTGTTGGGCGTAAAGCGAAAAGTGCCAGACGTCGTGCAGATATCAATTTAAGATATTGTTTTCCTCACTGGGATAAAGCACAACGAGAAGATGTGCTTGATAAAATGTTTGAAACAGCGCCACAGTCTTTCGTGATGCTTGCAGATCTTTGTTTAAGAGGGGCTAAACACACATTACAGCGTACCTCTTGGGAAGGGATAGAGATTATAGAGCGCTTAAAAGCACAAGGGCGTAATGTTATTTTTATGGTACCGCATGGATGGGCTGTTGATGTACCTGCCATGTTATTGGCTGCTAAAGGGCAAAAAATGGCAGCAATGTTTCACCACCAAAAAGATCCGGTGACTGATTATTTATGGAATAAAGCACGTTACCATTTCGGCGGACGTTTACACTCGCGCGAAGCGGGGATAAAACCTTTTATTTCAACGGTGCGCCAAGGGTTTTGGGGGTATTATTTACCTGACCAAGATCATGGTGCCGAGCATAGTCAATTTGTGGATTTTTTTGGTACTTATAAAGCCACATTACCGGCGATTGGCCGATTAATGAAAGTATGCAGAGCGGCCATTGTGCCACTGTTTCCTGTTTACTGTCATAAAACGCATCAACTAAAGATTATTATCCGTGAGCCGATGGATGATATAGAAGGGCAAGATGATCGTTATATTGCGCGTCGGATGAATGAAGAGCTAGAAGCGTTAGTCTCACCGACACCAGAGCAATATACTTGGATCTTAAAACTATTAAAAACGCGTAAAGAGGGGGAAATAGAACCTTATGCGCGTGAGAATATCCTAGACTAGTCTATTGCTGGTGAACGAATAGGAAGATAAAAAAACGGGCACTATTTAAAGTGCCCGTTTGCCATTTTGCTATAAAAGAATAAGAACGATTATTCTACGGTAAGGATACGACAAGTATTGGTACTTCCGATCGTGCCCATCTGGTCACCTTGCGTGACTAAAACTAAATCACCTGAAACTAAAAAGCCTTTTTCACATAAACGCATAATAGCTTCATTAGCGGCAGCAATACCGTCAGTATGAGTACTGCAATAAACAGGCGTAACACCTCGATAAAGTGCAGTTTGGTTTAATGTTTTCTCATGGCGTGACATAGAGAAAATAGGTAAACCGGTGCTAATTCGTGACATCATACGGGCAGTACGACCGGACTCAGTCATAGCGATAATCGCATTAACGCCTTTCATATGGTTAGCTGCATACATGGTTGACATGGCTATCGCTTCTTCAGCATTATCAAATACCATATCTAAACGGTGTTTTGATACATTGGCTGCAGGCATTTTTTCCGCGCCTAAACAGACTTGTGCCATTGCGGCTACAGTTTCAGCGGGATATTGTCCTGCTGCTGTTTCAGCCGATAACATAACGGCATCTGTACCATCTAATACCGCATTGGCGACGTCCATGACTTCTGCACGAGTTGGCATTGGGTTAGTTATCATCGATTCCATCATTTGAGTGGCTGTGATAACAACACGATTTAGCTGACGAGCACGACGGATGAGTTTTTTCTGTACCCCGACTAATTCAGGATCACCAATTTCTACGCCTAAATCACCACGGGCAACCATGACAACATCAGAAGCGAGAATGATCTCATCGATAATTTCATCATTGGCAACGGCTTCGGCACGTTCAACTTTCGCGACAATTTGGCACTCGCAGCCTGCATCACGTGCTAAGCGACGTGCATAATTAAGATCTTCGCCTGTTCTTGGGAAGGAGACAGCCAGATAATCAACACCAATTTTGGCTGCAGTAATAATATCTTGTTTATCTTTTTCAGTTAATGCTTCAGCAGAAAGACCACCACCGAGTTTATTGATCCCTTTATTATTAGATAATGGGCCACCGACAGTCACTTCAGTGAAAACTTTCAGGCCTTCGACTTTAAGGACTTTTAATTGAACACGTCCATCATCAAGTAGCAAGATATCGCCAGGAACAACATCGGCAGGTAACCCTTTATAGTCAATACCGACTTTAGTTTGGTCGCCTTCGCCTTTTTCTAAATTGGCATCAAGGAGAAATTTGTCTCCCACATTAAGAAATACTTTGCCTTCTTTAAATGTCGAAACACGGATTTTCGGACCCTGCAAATCACCTAAAATAGCAACATGGCGACCAAGTCTAGCTGCTATTTCACGGGTGCGATTAGCACGAGCAAGATGATCTTCTGCAGAGCCATGAGAGAAATTTAATCGAACAACATTTGCACCAGCAGTAATGATTTTTTCTAGGTTATTATCACGATCTGTTGCTGGGCCTAAGGTGGTAACAATTTTTGTTCTTCTGAGCCGTCTGGACATGCATTACTCCGTTGACCTTGAACGAAAGGTATTGGCTATTGGATAAAACGGAGGTAAGTAACATTCTATCCAATATGTTAAGTGAAACGCTTCAAGCTAATTGTAACATACTTAGGTGTTTTCATCATATGTGAGAGTTAGCTCGCAGTTATGCTACCATTTTTCAAAAAGTTATCTAGTCAAGGGCACACTGCTAAATGTGACTATACTAACAAATTCATTTAAAACGGTTACTTATCAAAGCGCGAATCGCGTAATGCTTCTTTGACACGCTTCAAGTTATCTCTAAATTTTGGCCCTCGGCGTAAAATAAACCCTGTAGCCAGAACATCAATAACGGTAAGTTGTGCAAGGCGAGAAATCATCGGCATGTAGATATCGGTATCTTCCGGTACATCAAGTAAGATGGGTAACGTTGCTTCGGCGGCTAATAAAGAGCCAGAAGTGGTAATCGCTATTACTGATGCATCATTTTCACGTGCAATTTTAGCAATTTCGACTAAATTTTTAGTACGACCTGTGTGAGACACAATCACCACAACATCACCGTCGATACTATTTATACAGCTCATTCGTTGCATGATAACATCATCAAAATAGGTCACGGGAATGTTGAAACGTGAGAATTTATTCATGGCATCATGTGCGACGGCGGCAGAAGCACCTAGACCAAAAAACGAGATTTTTCTTGCTTGAGTAAGAATATCGACAGCTCGATTAATAACCGCAATATCGAGATTATTTTTGACAGTCTCTAAACCCGCCATCGCAGATTCAAATATTTTATTGGTATAAGCAGAGACAGAATCGGAGTCATCAATGTTACGATTGACATAAGGTGTACCATTGGCAATGCTTTGTGCTAATTGTAACTTAAAATCTGGAAATCCTTTTGTTGCCATGCGTCGACAAAAACGATTTACAGTGGGCTCACTAACATCAGCTGTTTTCGCCATAAGAGCGATACTTGAATGGATCACGGTTTGTGGTGTTGTTAAAACAACCTCAGCCACTTTTTTTTCTGATTTACTCAAGATGTCCAGACTAGACTGAACCCTTTCCAATATATTCATTAAATATACAGATCCTTGGCTTTGCCAATTTCAATAAAAGGAGAAATCTATAACGGTTTTATGAAAATATACTACGCATATAACAGCACTTACATCGCTGACAGCCCCTTAAAAGGGCTTTTTTCATCAAAGTATGACCTGTGTCTAACTTTCAAAGCTGAAAACAATTAACAAAACTGTTGTAAATTTACATAGAAATAGAAAAAACTAGACATAAAAAAACCGTTGGTTAATAAGATGTAAGGGGCGTTAAAGACTAAAACACGCAAGCGTATTTACTGCGTACACCCAAAAGAGTACATTAATACGAAATTATGTAACAAAATTACAAAATCTCATCATGAGGAGACGTACTATGGCAGCGATATCGACTGCTCAGGCCTGTGATCTGGTTATCTTCGGTACTAAAGGGGATCTTGCCCGTCGTAAGTTAATTCCATCACTTTATCAACTGGAAAAGGCAGGATATATTCACCCTGATACACGTATCATCGGTGTTGGTCGTGCTGATTGGGATGTAGCTGCTTATACAAATGTTGCCCATGAAGCATTACAAACTTTTTTAAAAGAAGAGATTAACCCTGAAATTTGGCAACGTTTAAGTGCTCGTCTCGATTTTTGTAATCTTGATGTCAATGAAACTGACCACTTTATTGAATTAGCAAAACATCTAAAACAAGACAAATTACCGGCGATTTACTATTTTGCAATGCCACCAAGTACTTTCAGTGCGATGTGTAAAGGTTTGGGACATGCTAAATTAAATAAAGAGCCAAACCGTGTGGTTATGGAAAAACCACTAGGAACAGATTTAGCGTCTTCAGTTTCTATTAATGATAGTGTGGCGAAATACTTTAAAGAGAGTCAAATTTATCGTATTGACCACTACTTGGGTAAAGAAACCGTTTTAAACTTATTGGCTTTACGTTTTGCTAACTCCTTATTTGTTAATAATTGGGATAACAAAACGATAGATCATGTCCAAATCACGGTAGCAGAAGAAGTTGGTATTGAAGGACGTTGGGGGTATTTCGATCAAGCGGGTCAAATGCGTGATATGGTGCAAAATCACCTATTACAAATTTTGACGATGATCGCCATGTCACCACCTGCTGATTTAACCGCTGATAGTATCCGCCAAGAAAAAGTGAAAGTGCTGCGCTCATTACGTCGTATTGATATGACTAATGTCCGTGAAAAAACGGTTCGTGGGCAATATACGGCCGGTTTTGTACAAGGTAAAAAAGTACCGGGCTATCTGGATGAAGAGGGTGCCAATAAAGCCAGTAATACAGAGACCTTTGTTGCAATTCGTGCTGATATTGATAACTGGCGTTGGGCGGGTGTACCCTTCTATTTAAGAACCGGTAAGCGTATGCCAAGTAAATGCTCGGAAGTGGTGGTCTATTTTAAAAAACCCGCTCTGAATATTTTCAGTGAAACCTATCAAGAGTTACCACAAAATAAACTCACTATTCGTTTACAGCCTGATGAAGGTATTGATATTGAAGTGCTAAATAAGGCACCAGGTCTTGATCATAAACACCGCTTACAAACCACTAAATTAGACTTAAGTTTCTCCGAAACTTTTAATCAAACTCATTTAGCTGATGCTTATGAGCGGTTATTGCTTGAGGCAATGCGGGGTATTCAAGCGCTATTTGTCCGTCGTGATGAAGTAGAAGAAGCATGGAAATGGGTCGATTCAATTATTAATGCATGGGAATGCGATAATGAATTACCTAAGCCATACCAAGCAGGAACATGGGGGCCGGTTGCATCTGTTGCAATGATCACTCGTGATGGCCGCTCTTGGAATGAAATTGAGTAGGGAATTTCATCGTCAGATATAGTCCCTAACTAATATAAATAACACCGTAAAATAAGAGGTCGAGTTTTGCGGTGTTTTTTTATCCAAAGCACCGTAAAACCCCGTCCTTCAGGTCGGGGATATAAGGCGCGGTTTTTTAACTAACTCGGTGTTTCCTG
>PPYF01220934.1_pt1 | contig 12224 bp, 10 predicted proteins | sample 1559871 | NCBI WGS metagenome assembly PPYF01 (sample SAMN08240021, study PRJNA423297) | Human gut metagenome, whole genome shotgun sequencing project. | reverse complement strand
AAGAGTGTGGAATTATTCTCAGATACAAGAAAGGGTACGACACAGGGAGAAGTGCAGATTGTGCCGATCGACGATCCTTCCCTGAATGGACTCATCAGTGAAGAGCAGAAAGCAAAGCTGGAGGAAGAGATTGAACTTCAGGATGGAGCCGGAGCAGAACTGGATCAGGAGATGGTAAGTAAAGGAGAACTTTCACCGGTATTCTTCGGATCTGCTCTGACGAACTTTGGAGTAGAGACATTCTTGAAGCATTTCCTTAAGATGACTACATCACCGCTTCCAAGAAAGTCTGATAAAGGTGAGATCGACCCGATGGAAGAAGGCGATTTTTCTGCATTTGTATTTAAGATTCAGGCAAATATGAATAAAGCACACCGTGACCGTATCGCATTTATGCGTATCTGTTCCGGAGAATTCGAGGCAGGTATGGATGTATTCCATATGCAGGGAGGCAAGAAAGTACGACTTTCCCAGCCACAGCAGATGATGGCCAGTGAGCGCCACGGTGCGATCCAGATATTCCAGGAGTTTAATACAGGTATGGAAGAGATCATTGTAGGAGTTGTAGGAGTTTTGCAGTTTGATGTTTTAAAATATCGTCTGGAGAATGAATATAACGTAGATATCAGACTGGAGAATCTGCCATATGAGTATATCCGCTGGATTGATAATCCGCAGGACTTCGATCTTGCAAAACTTTCAGGTACTTCTGATATGAAGAAAGTGAAGGATTTAAAAGACCGTCCGCTTCTTCTTTTTGTCAATGAGTGGAGTATCCGCATGACCCAGGAGCGTAACGATGGACTGGTTCTGACTGAATTTGCCCGATAAGGTTTGTAAATATTTACCGTGAACCTTTGCAAATGTATGCGAATGTGGTAAAATGCTTAAAAAGGACGTATAGAAAAACCGAAAGGATTGGTAGATATGAGTAAAGAAGAAAAGAAAACTTATACAATAAAGTCAGATGAGAATCTGGGCGAAGTAAAGATTGCCGATGAAGTTGTAGCAATTATTGCAGGACTTGCAGCTATGGAAGTAGAAGGTGTTTCTTCTATGGCAGGGAATGCGACAAGAGAGCTGATCGCAAAGCTTGGAATGAAATCTTTATCCAAAGGTGTAAAAGTAGATGTCCTGGACGGCATCGTGACTGTGACACTGGCTCTTAATATGAGCTATGGATACAGTATTAAAGATATTACAGCAAAAGTGCAGGAGAAGGTAAAAGCTGCAATTGAAAATATGACAGGACTTGAGGTTGCGGACGTGAATATCCGTGTAGCTGGAGTTGATGTGCCGGAGGAAGCATAAGTGAAGAGAACAGAGATGAGGGAACACATTTTCAGAATGGTGTTCAGTTATGAATTTAACAGTGATCAGGAGATGCCGCAGCAGATGCAGCTTTATTTTGAACAGCTTGACCAGGAACCAAAAGAGGAAGACATGGCATATATCAGAGACAAGGCTCTGAACGTCATCTTGAAATCTGAAGAGATTGATGAGATGCTCAATGAACATGTGACAGGCTGGAAGACAAGCCGCATGAACAAGGTGGATCTAAGTATCTTAAGACTTGCGGTCTATGAGATGAAATATGACGAGGACGTACCGGTAGGAGTTGCAATCAACGAAGCGGTAGAGCTCGCAAAAAAATACAGTGGTGATGAAGGCCCGGCATTTATCAATGGTGTGTTGGCCCGGCTGTCATAAATAACAGACTGATATACGCCTGACGGGGATTGAGTAGAACATTACATGTTGCCCCGCGGGCGAATCTTGAATATAGAGGTGTGTAATGACACGGAATGTATATACGGTAGGCCAGGTGAATGCTTACATCAAGAACATGTTTACACAGGATTACATGTTGAACCGTATCTATGTGAAGGGCGAGGTATCTAATTGTAAATACCATACTTCAGGACATATATATTTTTCACTGAAAGATGAGTCTGGAACGATTGCCTGCGTAATGTTTGCCGGGCAGCGCGGCGGGCTCTCTTTTCGTATGTGTGAGGGACAGCAGATCGTAGTGTTCGGACAGGTCAATGTCTATGAAAGAGGAGGTTCTTATCAGTTATATGCAAGAGAAATCCGTTTGGACGGAGAAGGTGTTCTTTATGAGCGTTTTCAGGCTCTTAAGCGTGAGTTGGAAGAGATGGGAATGTTTGCTTCGGAATATAAGATGCCGATTCCTGCATATGCACGAAGAATCGGTGTTGTGACAGCACCGACCGGAGCTGCGATCCGGGATATTATGAACATTTCCAGACGAAGAAATCCTTTTGTACAACTTATTTTGTACCCGGCACTTGTGCAGGGAGAAGGCGCGAAAGAGAGCATTGTAAAAGGTATACGTATGTTGGATCAGGATGACATAGATGTGATCATTGTCGGACGAGGCGGCGGATCCATTGAAGATTTGTGGGCGTTCAACGAAGAAGAAGTTGCAAGAGCAATTTTTTACTGCCGGACACCGGTGATTTCTGCGGTAGGGCATGAGACGGATACGACTATTGCAGATTATGTGGCAGATCTTCGAGCACCGACTCCTTCTGCAGCAGCAGAATTGGCAGTGTATGATTACTGGAAGACACAGGAACAGGTGGATGTAAGAAGAAGTCAGTTACAGGGCTATCTGCGAAGAAAAATGGAGGTATCTAGACTTCGAATCGAGAAGTATGAGACGAAGTTAAAGTATCTGCACCCTGAGCATAAGCTTCAAGAAGATAGGCAGAGACTGGCGGATACAGAAGAAAAGCTGCATATGTTGCTACATCGCAAAGTAGAGCAGTACAGACACCGGTTTGCAGTTTATATGGAACAGATGAAAGGATTATCCCCACTTCAGAAACTGAATCAGGGATATGCATATATTGAAGATGTGGACAAAAAAGCAGTCCGAAGTATCGAACAGGTCAGATGTGGTGATCATCTGTCGGCATATGTGACAGATGGATCCATTCAGATGATAGTAGAGAGTGTAAAGGAGGAGCGCCATGGCTAAGGAAGAAAAAACACTGGATGAGATGTTTCAGGAACTGGATAAACTGATCCAGGCTATGGAGGAGCCGGAAGTATCTCTGGAAGATTCTTTTCAGATGTATCATCAAGGCATTGATATGTTAAAGGCATGCAATGACAAGATGGATAAAATCGAAAAACAGATGCTTGTATTGGATAGTGAAGGAGAGACACATGAGTTTGAATCTTGATTTTAAAGTACAAAAAGAGCAGAAAGTCAGGGAGATTGAAGATTCTCTGCAGAATTACCTGCCAAAGCAAAAGGGATACCAGAAAATTATTATGGAAGCTATGGGATATAGTCTTCTGGCCGGAGGAAAGAGACTTCGTCCGATGTTGATGAAGGAGACTTATACTTTGTTCGGTGGTCAGTCAAAAGTAATTGAGCCATTTATGGCAGCGATTGAGATGGTTCATACATATTCTCTTGTACATGATGACCTTCCGGCAATGGATAATGATGAATATCGAAGAGGGCGTAAGACGACGCATGTTGTATACGGAGAAGACATGGCGATTCTGGCGGGAGACGCTTTGTTGAATTACGCATTTGAGACAGCAGTCAAAGCATTTGTTCTGGAACCGGAAGATAGTCTGACAATCGGAAATGCAATCCGCGTACTTGGTGAGAAAGCCGGAATTTACGGAATGCTTGGAGGTCAGGTCATCGATGTAAAAGAGACCGGGCATGCTGTTTCAAAAGATGTGTTAGATACGATCTACGAATTAAAGACCGGAGCACTTATCGAAGCTTCTATGATGATCGGAGCAATTCTTGGTGGAGCAAGCCAGGAAGAGGTAAAGACGGTAGAGCGTATTGCAAGCCTTGTTGGACTGGCATTCCAGGTGCAAGATGATATTCTCGATGTGATAAGCACCCAGGAAGAACTTGGCAAACCGATACATAGTGATGAAAAGAATGAGAAGACTACTTATGTAACATTACTTGGCATTGACGATGCAAAGAAAGTGGTCGAAGAAAAATCGGAAGAGGCGATCAGCCTGCTTCGGACACTTCCGAATGAGAATCCATATCTGGAAGAATTGCTTATGGAGCTGATTCACAGGAAAAAATAGAGGGGGACCAGTATGCTGGAACGAATACAAAAGGAAAATGACATAAAAAAACTAAACAGCGAGGAATTGGAGTGCCTTGCAGGAGAGATCCGTGAATTCCTTGTAGAGAAGGTCAGCAAGACAGGAGGACATCTGGCTTCCAATCTTGGCGTTGTAGAGCTTACGATGGCATTGCATCTGATCTGTGATCTGCCAAAGGATAAGATTATCTGGGACGTTGGACACCAGTCCTATACACATAAATTACTGACCGGACGAAAAGAAGGATTTGAAGATTTAAGAAGTTACGGCGGTATGAGCGGCTTCCCGAAGAGAAAAGAAAGCCAGTGTGATGCATTTGATACAGGACACAGCTCTACTTCGATTTCTGCAGGACTTGGTTATGTGAGAGCAAGAGATTTAAAACATGAAGATTATACCGTTATCTCTGTGATCGGCGATGGTTCTCTGACCGGAGGTATGGCATATGAGGCGCTGAACAATGCATCGAATCTGAAGACGAATTTTATTGTGGTACTCAATGACAATCATATGTCCATTTCAGAAAATGTAGGCGGAATGTCCAGATATCTGGCAAATCTCCGGACGGCAGATATCTATACCGGACTGAAAAAAGGTGTGACAAATGCTTTGCAGCAGGTGCCGGTCATGGGAGACCGTATGATTGAGCATATCCGGAAGACAAAGAGCAGTATCAAGCAGCTTGTGGTACCGGGCATGTTCTTTGAGGATATGGGAATTACTTATCTGGGACCGATTCCGGGACACAATTTACCAATGCTCTGCAAAGCTCTTAAGGAAGCGAAGAAAGTGGAAGGCCCGGTACTCCTTCATGTTATGACAACAAAAGGAAAGGGCTATGAACCTGCAGAGACAGCACCGGATAAATTTCACGGGATCGGACCTTTTGACATAGAAAGCGGTAAGGTACTTGCAAAAAAAGAAGGAGATACTTATACAGATGTGTTTGGTAAAGTGCTTTGTGACGAGGCATCCAGAAATCCAGATATTGTGGCAATCACAGCTGCCATGGCAGATGGAACCGGACTTGCCAGATTTAAGAAGCATTATCCGAATCGTTTTTTTGATGTTGGAATTGCGGAAGAACACGGTGTAACATTTGCTGCGGGACTGGCAGCAGGAGGATTAAAGCCTGTATTTGCAGTTTACTCTTCATTTTTGCAGAGAGGATATGATCAGTTGATCCACGATGTGGCACTGCAGAATCTGCCGGTGGTATTCGGGGTAGATCGTGCGGGTCTTGTCGGAAGCGATGGAGAGACTCATCAGGGAATATTTGATCTGTCATTTTTATCCAATATTCCCAATATGACCGTTATGTCACCGAAGAATAAATGGGAATTAGCCGATATGTTAAGGTTTGCGCTTCAGATGAATTCGCCAGTGGCAATCCGCTATCCGAGAGGAAAGGCCTACGACGGATATGAAGGATGCCGGGAAAGAATCAGTTACGGAAAGAGCGAATGGATCTTTGAAGGAAAAGAAATTGCAATTTTAAGCGTCGGTCATATGTTCGAGGAGGCTGTGAAGACAAGAGATAAACTGATCGAACAAGGATATGAGCCGACACTTATCAATATGCGTTTCATTAAACCAATCGATGAAGCAATGATAGAAAAAGTCTGTCAGACACACAAACTGATTGCAGTGATTGAAGAAAATGTCCAGACCGGAGCATGCGGAGAGCGTGTATCAGAATACGTGATGCGAAAAATGCTTCCGTCACACGTCCTGATACTGGCACTCCCGGATGATTACATTGAACATGGAAGTGTTGATGTGCTCCGTAAGATGACAGGAATTGACAGTGAGAGTATGTCTGAAAAAATTATAGAGACGTATAAGGAGTTATAGAAGATGAAAGAACGTTTGGATGTGTTGCTGGTGAAGAGAAATCTTGCCGCGTCCAGAGAAAAAGCAAAAGCCATTATCATGTCTGGAAATGTTTATGTGGACAACCAAAAAGAAGATAAACCAGGAACAACATTCCCAGAAGAATCTAAGATTGAAGTGCGTGGCCATACACTGCCTTATGTCAGCCGCGGCGGACTTAAGTTAGAAAAAGCAATGAAAGAATTTCAGGTATCTGTAGAAGGAAAAGTCTGCACAGATGTAGGTTCTTCTACAGGTGGATTTACAGATTGTATGTTGCAAAATGGCGCGGTCAAGGTGTTTGCCATTGATGTAGGTCATGGACAATTAGACTGGAAACTTCGCCAGGACGAGCGTGTAGTTTGCATGGAGAAGACGAATATCCGTTATGTGACACCGGAAGATATCGGTGAGCCGGTTGATTTTTCATCAATTGATGTATCCTTTATTTCCCTGACAAAAGTGCTGATGCCGATTCGTGATTATCTGACAGACAAAGGACAGATTGTAGCACTGATTAAACCACAGTTTGAAGCGGGGAGAGAGAAAGTCGGTAAAAAAGGAGTTGTGCGCGAAAAGAGTACACATATTGAGGTCGTGACCATGATCTTGGACTATGCGTCTACCCATGGATTTCATGTGCTGGATCTTACATTTTCACCAATCAAAGGACCGGAAGGAAATATTGAATATCTTGTCCAGCTAGAAAAATGTGAAGAGCCGGGCGATATAAATGAAAAAATTCAGATTGAAAAAATTGTAGATGAGGCATTTGGAAACCTCGCAAAAAAGGAATAAAGATATGGCAGAGAGAGTGTTGATTGTAACAAATGATGGCAAAGATGCAGACTATGCAATAACGAATCAGGTCAAAGAGTATCTGACACAGGAAGGAAAGATATGTCTGCAGTGCCCAAAAGATGAGAATAATGCCATTGTTTCCGAGCAGATACCACCGGACCTTGATTATGCGATCGTTATTGGGGGTGACGGAAGTTTTATTGAGGTGGCGCGTGCTCTGCGTGGCAGAGATGTCCCGATTCTGGGAGTCAATATGGGAACATTAGGATATCTGACAGAAGTAGAGTTAACGAATATTGAGGGAGCTCTGGAACGTGTTGTGAAAGGCAGATATACGGTAGAAAAACGAATGATGTTAGAAGGCAGTTTTGACGGAGAGCGAATGGATCTGGCTTTGAATGATATTGTAGTTGCAAGAAAAGGGGCTATTCGAGTCATTCATTTCCGACTTTTTGTAAATGGAGAATTGTTGAACTCCTATGAAGCAGATGGAGTGATCATATCTACCCCGACAGGATCTACGGCGTATAACCTTGCAGCGGGAGGTCCGATTGTAGAGCCGACGGCATCCATGATCGTAATCACACCAATCTGTCCGCATGCGTTAAATACAAGCAGTATTGTATTGTCAGCAGAAGATGAGATCGTGATACAGATCGGAGAAGGAAAACATGGAATCCCAGATGAGGCATACGTGGCTTTTGACGGTGTGGATGAAGTGGAGCTGACTTCCGGTGATATGGTAGAGATCCGAAAGGCAGAAGCTCAGACAAGAATTATAAAATTGAACCAGGATAGTTTTCTGGAAACGCTTCGAAGGAAGATGAAAGGAAATTAGAGATATGAAAGTAAACAGACATGCTAAGATCATTGAACTGATTGGCAAATATCATATTGAGACCCAGGAGGAATTGGCAGATTATCTGAACCGGGAAGGATTTAAAGTGACTCAGGCAACGGTGTCCCGAGATATCCGGGATCTGAAACTTACCAAGATTCCAGCTGAGAACGGCAAACAGAAATATGCGCTGCATCAGGAAAGTGGCAATGGCATGAGTGAAAAATATATCCGTGTTTTAAGAGACGGATATATGTCGATGGATATGGCACAGAATATTCTGGTCATCAAGACGGTGGCTGGAATGGCGATGGCTGTATGCCTGGCTATTGATGCTATGAACTGGAGCGAGGTCGTGGGAAGTATTGCCGGAGACGACACAATTATGTGTGCAATCCGCACGACAGAGGATACTCCGAAGGTGATGGATAAGATTCGTAAAATTGTTCGGCAGGAGGAATAGATGTTACAGAGTTTACACGTAAAGAATCTGGCATTGATTGATGAGATAGAAGTAGAATTTGCAGAAGGGTTAAATATTCTGACTGGTGAGACGGGAGCAGGAAAATCTATTATTTTGGGTTCTGTAAATCTGGCACTGGGTGGAAGATACACAAAAGATCTGATCCGTCAGGGGGAGAATTATGCACTGGTGGAGCTGGTCTTTACTGTGACGGAAAAAAGCCGTCTGAAAGCTTTGGAGAAACTTTGTATTTATCCGGAGGATGGCCTTTTGATCTTGAGCCGGAAATTAATGGATGGCAGAAGTGTAAGCCGGATCAACGGTGAGACTGTAACAATTGCTGTTTTAAAGGAAGTAGCTGCTATTCTGATCGATATTCACGGGCAGCATGAACATCAGTCTCTGCTATATAAAAAGAACCATCTCGGTTTTGTTGATGCATTTGCGTGGGATTATCTTGCAGATATAAAAAAACAGGCAGCTTCGGCTTATCAGGAATATCGTACATGTAAAAAGACTCTGGATGAGGCTGATATGGACGAATCAAGCCGTGCAAAAGAATTGGATTTCTTAAAATTTGAAGTATCTGAGATTGAAGAGGCCATGTTAAAAGAAGGAGAAGATGAAGAACTGGAGACAACCTTCAAACGCATGGAAAATGGACGAAAGATTGCTGAGAGTACTGCGGCTTCGTATGCTTATACGAGTGGGGAAGCCGGAAGTGCAAGCGAATGCCTGAGCCGCGCGATCCGGGAGCTGGCACCAGTCAGTAATCTTGATGAGACAGCAGGAAATCTGTACAGCCAGCTGATGGAGATAGACAGTCTGTTAAATGATTTTAATCATGATCTTTCCGATTATCAGGATAGTCTGGAGTTCTCAGAAGAAGATTATATGACAATTACTGAGCGCCTTAATGAGATCAACCGTTTGAAGACGAAATATGGCACGGATATTGCAGGGATTCTGGATTATGGAATAAAACAACAGAAAAAGATACAAAAACTGGAAGATTATGAGAATTATATTGCGGATTTAAAGCGAGATCTGGAACAAAAAGAGCAGAAGCTTGAGAAAGTGACAAAGAAGCTGACGAAGATCCGAAAAGAGCAGGCGCAGATTATGGAACAGGCGATTACAGAAGGTCTTGCAGATCTGAATTTTGAAGATGTGAAATTTTCTATTGCATTTGAAAAGTCTGGTTCTTATTCTGCAAATGGTTCTGATGACGTAGAGTTTATGATTTCTTTGAATCCCGGACAGCCGGTGCGTCCGCTTGTGGAAGTAGCCTCCGGTGGAGAACTGTCCAGAATTATGCTTGTGATCAAAAGTGTTATGGCTGACAGGGATGAGATTCCGACGCTGATTTTTGATGAGATCGATGTGGGGATAAGCGGAAGAACAGCACAGAAAGTGTCTGAGAAGATGGCGTTGATCGGCAGAAAGCATCAGGTCATTTGTATCACACATCTGGCACAGATTGCGGCCATGGCAGATCATCATTTTATGATCGAAAAAAATGTGTCAGATGGTCAGACAAAGACATCTATCAGGGAACTTAAGGCGGAAGAATCTACCGATGAACTGGCGAGAATTCTTGGCGGTGCTAAGATTACGGATACGGTCAGACAGAATGCAAAAGAAATGCAGGAACTGGCAGCGCAGATCAAAAAATAAAAGAATTGAAATTCAAATAATACACATACTAAGACAGGTGTTCTGATTGAGGGACACTTGTCTTTATTTATATCAGCTGGGAGGATCAGAGTGTATGAAAAAGTATTGGTATCGGCGAATTTTAATTATGGCATTGGTGTTTTTTGTATCGGTAGGTGGAAGCTATCTTTTGATCGAGCAGAAAAAAGATGCCATGAGGCGAGAGGTGAGCGCTCAGACCTATGAAGAAGACCTGGTAATTCCAGGTGGCATGCCGGTAGGGATTTATATGAAAACAAAAGGTGTTATGGTATTGGATACACAGAAAATCAAAGGGGAAGACGGTGCAGAATATGAACCGGCGCTTCATATTGTAAAAGCCGGAGATTACATCACTGGATTTAACGGCAAAGATATCAATACTAAAAATGAACTGGTCGAAGCAGTAAGTTCCTTCTCGGAACAAAAAGCAAAATTAGATATTTGCAGGAAGGGGGAGACGATTCATGTAAAAATGGATATGATCCAGTGTGAAGATGGGACGAAAAAACTCGGAATCTGGGTGCGGGATAATGCACAAGGACTTGGGACCATTACTTATCTGGACTCGGACAGTCATTTTGGCGCGCTGGGACATGGAATCCATGATATCGATACAGGGGAGCTTCTTAATATTTCCGATGGAACACTATATCTGACAAGTGTTAAGGAAATCCAAAAAGGTGTGAATGGGACACCTGGTGGTATGGAAGGAATCATTGTTTATAATAATTATAACGTGCTTGGAAAAATAAAGAAGAATACAGAGGCAGGAATTTTTGGAACTATTGACCGGGTTGATGTCCTGTTCGCAAATCAGACTCCGGTACAACTGGCAAAAAAAGAAGAGGTAGAAGAAGGGCCTGCTATCATTCGCTGTGCTGTGGATGGAGAAATAAAAGAATATGATATTTTAATCACACAAGTCAATCTGTGGTCGGGCGAAGTAAATAAAAGTATGACAATCGAAGTGACAGATCCATCGCTTTTGGATGAGACGGGCGGGATCATCCAGGGAATGAGCGGCAGTCCAATTCTCCAGAACGGAAAACTAATCGGCGCAGTAACTCACGTTTTTGTCAACAATCCGACAAAAGGTTATGGCATTTTTGCAGAATCTATGATAAATGAGTCGGAATAAAAAATACCGTGTCGAGAAGTGATAGAACTTTCCGACAGCAATTTCTTGATTCGAAAAAAGGGGAAAATTATAATAAAATCCAACGAGAAATAAAATCGAGGAGGATTTTGAAATATGGGAGAAATAGCTGTTGCAATCGCAGACGATAATGAGAGAATTCTGGATCTGCTTGGCGAAATGATTGAAAATAACAAAGAGATGAAGCTGGTTGGGAAAGCCAATAATGGAGAAGATGTATATACACTGATTAAGGAAAAACAGCCAGATGTTGTACTATTAGATCTGATTATGCCGAAAATGGACGGATTAAGTGTTATGGATACCGTGAATCGGGATCGTGATATCAGAAAACATCCAAGTTTTATTATTATCACTGCAGTGGGACAGGAGCGGATTACAGAAGATGCATTTCGTAAAGGTGCTTCTTACTATATTCTGAAACCGTTCAGTAATCAGATGGTGCTGGACAAGATCCGTGAAGCTGGAAAATATCATGTGCCGGAAGCAAAATCATTTGCACCGGTTGGAAATGCAGAAGCTTCGGAGCCGAAGATAAATCTGGAAAATCGTGTAACGGATATGATACATGAGATAGGGATTCCAGCGCATATCAAAGGATATCATTATCTGAGAGATGCGATTCTTATGGCAATTGAAGATATGGATGTATTAAATGCAGTGACAAAAGTATTATATCCGACTGTTGCAAAGATGCATCAGACGACGGCAAGCCGTGTGGAACGTGCAATCCGTCACGCAATTGAAGTGGCGTGGAGCAGAGGAAAATTAGATACTCTGGACGAGCTGTTTGGATATACTGTGAATGGTGGAAAAGGGAAACCGACCAATTCTGAATTCATCGCACTTATCGCAGATACGATACGTTTAGAATATAAACATAGATAAAAGGCTTTTCTTCTGAAAAAAAATACTGTATAATGATTCATATATCGTGGAATCGGGAGGAAATCACTATGAAAAAAATACTCTTTGCCACTTCAGAAGCAGTGCCATTTATTAAGACCGGAGGTCTGGCAGATGTGGCAGGTTCTTTACCGAAATTCTTTGATAAAGAAAAATATGATGTAAGAGTTATGCTTCCAAAGTATATGTGTATGAAAGAATCCTGGAAGGAAAAGCTTCAGTATAAGACGCATTTTTATATGGATCTTGGTTGGCGGACACAGTATGTCGGGGTTCTGGAGACAGAGTATGAAGGAGTCACCTTTTATTTTATCGATAATGAATTTTATTTTAATGGTTTTGCACCATATGGAGAGATGTATACAGAT
>PPYF01387249.1_pt1 | contig 12226 bp, 10 predicted proteins | sample 1559871 | NCBI WGS metagenome assembly PPYF01 (sample SAMN08240021, study PRJNA423297) | Human gut metagenome, whole genome shotgun sequencing project. | reverse complement strand
AAAACTCGTTGTACATCCACATAAGAACGTACAACGAGTTTTTAGCTATTTAAATTGGGAGTTTTGACACGCCCTGCTAAATATGAGCCCCCTTCAGGGGCGCTGGCGCCTCTCTACCAATCTTGATTTTTCGGAATTTTGAACACCCTACCTTTCAGGGGCAGCGTTGCCGCAACCGCCATACTATTTGGCTCTTAAAACCGCGCAAAGATTTCTCTGATTTTTGAACACCCTACCTAACTGGCAACTTTAGCGCCTGCCAGCGCATCCCTTTTCCCGAAATGCCTTACAAACAATCGATTTGCGGCCGCCGGTAATGCTACTCGCGGCCGCGAGTAGCGCGAACGGCGGCCGCGAGTAGCATTACCAGCGGCCGCAAATCGATGACCATATCGGGACGCCGTGGAAAATCTGGCGGAACAAACAACGGCAAAGCGGCTTTTCAACTTTCCTTCACGCCTCTTTCCATTCCTCAATCGTTCCCGTCTGCGAAGAAAAGACGACGCCGATTTTCCGCACAGGGCGCTTGTCGGCGGCGTATGGCCGCGCATATCCCTTCTCTTCTATCTGGCGGAGGGCTTCATCGGCTGTACCGTCCAACTTAAACTCGAAGATGAACGCGGCGGCGGGCGTTTCGATGATGCAATCGGCACGGCCCTCGCTCTGACGTTTCTCCGTCAAAATGGTATAGGTGCTCATAAGACGGAAAATAAGGTAGAAAGTATAGTGGAAGTAGCGCTCCCTCTCGCGCTCATTTTCCTTGCGCCGCATCGTATAAGGAATGCTGGCGAAAAAGGCCGTGAGCTGTTTGCGCAGAAGAGAGAGGTTGCCGGCTTCGATTGTCTGCACCCACTCCATAGCCTCAACGGCCGTGTCGCGCGAGACTTGAAGGTAGTTGTTGGCCACTAAACTGACAAAGCCTTCCTTCACTTCCTTGTTGGGGAAGTCGAGCAAAAAGGTGTTGAAGCGGCGATTGAACCCCTTGATGGTCAAGTAGCCGCTTTGATAGATCATGGCCAGCGGATTCTCTGCATCGGCCTTGTAATCAACGAAATCTGCTGGGCGGTAATAACGTCCCGTTAGGTCATTCAGGTTCTCGTGGTTGTGTTGCAGGAGACGGATGAGGTAAGTCGGTGTGCCGGTTGAAAACCAGAAACTATCGAGGCGGCGCTTGTCGAAAGCATTGAGCAGACTGAAGGGATTGAACATATCTGTCATGCCGCTGCTGAAATGATAGCCGTCGTATTGTTCCTCAAGGAGCTCCACCATCTTGTCTGTGTCCATGCCATAAACCTCAGCCAGTTCGCCGACAGGCTGCATCAGGTTTTCCAGCAATTCGGCTTTAGAGATACCGCAAATGGCCTCGTAGTTGTCGTCCATACTGATGTCCTTGGGCTGGTTGAACCCGCTGAAAACGCTCACCTGCGAAAATTTCGTCACCCCCGTGAGCAACACGAAACGCAAATGGGCATCGGCGGCCTTGAAAGCGGAGTAAAAACCTTTGAGGATGCCCCGATTGTGGTCTTCAATCAACACTTCGTTGCCATTCCCGTCTTTCATTCTGAGCCCCGAATCCATCACATCGAGCAGCGGTTTGTCGTATTCGTCCACCAAGACAACACAACATTTTCCCGTCTGGCGGTGAACATGTTCCAAAATATTGCAGAAACGGCGGCCGAAATCGAGGTCGCTGCTGTTTTCCACGAGATATTCGTTCTCCCATTTCGCAAGATAGTCGTTGAGCGTGCTGCTCAACACATCGGGCTTCTCGAAGTTTAATCCGTTGAAATCAATGTGAAACACCATGTGTTTCTCCCAGTTTTTTTCCATCCCGTCAATGGCCAGGCCTTTGAAGAGCTCGCGCTCACCTTTGAAATAATATTCAAGGGTGGACACAAGAATGCTCTTGCCAAACCGCCGGGGGCGACTCAGGAAATAGGTTTTTCCTCTGGTGACCATGTCGTACACCAGAGCTGTCTTGTCCACGTAGACGAATCCGCCCTCACGCAAAAACTTGAAGTCTTGTATTCCAATGGGATATTTCATAATGAAGCAAATGGAGATGATTTGCGAAGATACAAATTATTTGCCGGATGCTGGTAATGGTAAGTAGGTTTCTTATGCCCTATCTTTCACCATTACTGAAAAAAACGCCCGTTTTCCAAGCGGCGGATTTCCCCACAACGACGGGCTTTGCCGCCCCATCACAAAAAAAGTGAATTTTACGCCCTCGCATTGAATAAAAAGACCTACCTTTGTGCTATCGGAAAAACCGAATCTATATGCTGAATAATTCTCATCTATCAAGACTGATACACGAGCAGGCCGCAAAATACGGCCAACGCACCGCCCTTTCATGGCGCGACTATGAAGAAGGCGTGTGGAAGCCCGTGTCGTGGAATGAATTTTCAAGACTGGTGCGCCTCACCTCCGTTGGACTCCTCACGCTGGGCGTGAAAGTGCAGGAAAACGTTGCCGTCTTTTCACAAAACAAACCTGAAGGTCTCTATGTGGACTTCGGGGCTTTTGGCATACGTGCCGTCACCATCCCGTTCTATGCAACGAGCAGCAGCGCACAGGTGGCCTATATGGTCAACGATGCCGCCATCCGCTTCGTGTTTGCCGGCGAACAGGAGCAATACGACACGACCTTCAGCGTGATTTCTGTCTGCCCGACACTCGAGAAAATCATCATCTTCTCGCGCGACGTGGTGCGACACGAAAACGACCACCTCTCAGTCTACTTCGACGAGTTTCTCGCTGAAGCGGAGAAACACAAAGCCGAACTGACGCCGAAGGTGGACGCACTCACCGCTGAAAGCACGCTCGAAGACACGGCCAACATTCTCTATACCTCGGGAACAACGGGCAACAGCAAGGGCGTGATTATCACCCACGGCATGTATCATGCCGCCATCCCTGAAAATGATGCCGTTCTTCCGCTGTCGGAAAAAGACGTCATTCTGAATTTCCTGCCCTTCACCCATATCTTCGAACGCGCCTGGTCATATCTCTGCCTCGCTGAAGGTGCACGCCTGGCCATCAACCTGCGTCCCAACGACGTTCTGCAATCGCTGCAGGAGGTCCACCCGACTTGCATGAGCAGTGTGCCACGCTTCTGGGAAAAGGTGTACCAAGGTGTCATGGAGCGCATCGAAACGACATCGGCCTTGGAGCGCCGCCTGATTCTGGGCGCACTGAAAGTGGGGGCACGCTGCTGGACGGAATATCTCTCGAAGGGGAAAACGCTGCCGCCGTTGCTCCGCATGAAATATGCCTTCTACCAGCGAACGGTGGTGAAACTCCTGCGCAAAACGCTCGGACTTGAAAACGCCAACTTCTTCCCGACGGCCGGTGCCGCCGTGTCGCCGGAGGTGGAGAAATTCGTACACGCCGCTGGCATCTGCATGGTGGTGGGCTACGGACTGACGGAATCAACGGCCACCGTTTCCTGCGACTTCATCGGGAAGCCCACAACGCTGGGCTCCGTGGGACGCGTCATCGGAGGCGTGGAAATCAAGTTTGGAGAAAACGACGAAATCCTGCTGCGCGGAAAGAGCATCACACCGGGCTACTACAAGAAGGAGGACGTGACGCGCGAAACGATTGACGAAGACGGATGGTTCCACACGGGCGACTCTGGATATATGAAAGACGGAGAACTCTTCCTCAAGGAACGCATCAAAGACCTTTTCAAGACGTCTAACGGAAAATATATCGCGCCGCAGATGATCGAGTCGAAGTTTGTCATCGACAAATTCATCGACCAGACTGTCATCGTGGCCGACAAACATAAATTCGTCTCCGCGCTCATCGTGCCCAACTACGATTTGCTCCGCAAATATGCCGAAGGAAACGGCCTTGGGGCGCTCGAAAGCCGCGAAGCGCTCTGCGCCTCACCGGAAATCCACGAGATGATTAAAGACCGCATCGACCTCCTGCAGCAAGACCTCGCACACTATGAACAGGTGAAACGCTTCATCCTCCTGCCGAAACCGTTTACCATCGCCACTGGGGAACTGACCAATACGCTGAAGGTGAAACGACGCGTGGTCTACGAAAAATACGCCAAGGAGATCGAACAAATCTATATTGACGCTGAAAAAGAAACGAAGAAATAAATGATTACCGCCGAACAACTTAAAGAAGCTAAGGACCGCGTCGAAGCGCTCAACCGCTATCTCGACATCGACGCCAAGAAAATACAACTCGAAGAAGAGCAACTGCGCACTCAGGCACCGGGATTCTGGGACGATGCCAAAAAGGCTGAGGAACAGATGAAGAAGGTGAAGTCGCTCGAGAAATGGATTGAGGGATATAAGGAAGTGAAAACGCTCGTTGACGAATTGGAACTGGCGTTCGACTTCTATAAGGAGGAGATGGTGACGGAACAGGAGGTTGACGAAGCCTATGCCAAAACCATCGAAACCGTGGAAGCACTGGAGCTCAAGAACATGCTGCGACAGGAGGAAGACCCAATGAGCTGCGTGCTCAAAATCAACTCTGGCGCTGGCGGTACGGAAAGCCAGGACTGGGCATCGATGCTGATGCGCATGTATATGCGATATGCCGAAGCACAGGGATATAAAGTGACCATCTCCAACTTGCAAGACGGTGACGAAGCCGGCATCAAGACGGTTACGATGGAGGTGGAGGGCGATTATGCCTACGGATACCTCAAAAGCGAAAACGGCGTCCACCGACTCGTGCGTGTCTCGCCATACAATGCACAGGGAAAGCGCATGACGTCGTTTGCCTCTGTCTTCGTCACACCGCTGGTTGACGATACCATCGAAGTGTATGTCGACCCGTCGAAAATCTCTTGGGACCTCTTCCGCTCTGGCGGCGCCGGCGGACAGAATGTCAACAAGGTGGAAACGGGTGTGCGCTTGCGCTACCAATATAAAGACCCCGACACGGGAGAGGAAGAAGAAATCCTCATCGAAAACACGGAAAGCCGAAAGCAGCTCGAAAACCGCGAAAATGCCATGCGACTCCTCCGCTCACAACTCTATGACCGCGCCCTCCAAAAACGAAAAGCGGCACAGGCCAAGATTGAAGCGGGAAAGAAAAAGATTGAATGGGGAAGCCAAATCCGAAGCTACGTGTTTGACGACCGCCGCGTGAAAGACCATCGCACGGGATTCCAAACGAGCGACGTGAACGGCGTGATGGACGGCAAAATCGACGGATTCATCAAGGCGTACCTCATGGAATTTGCCGAAACGGATGCTGAACAGGCTTAAGGAACTGTTCTGAACGCTCCTTAAGTGACTTACATAGTAATGGTGAAAGGATAGTTCACCCTGTTTTACCATTACTTATATCTAAAAACAAGCAACTGGACAGGTGGAACGGCAAGTGGAAGGACAATTATGAACATCCCTTCCGCAGCCCCTTCCCTTCCTGTGTGCACAAAGACCATTTACTACCATTTGCCAAACAACAAGTGGCAAAGCATGCGCACATGATAAACGAACAAAGCGCGAAAAGGAGCGCCCTGAAAGGGCAGCAAGTTCGTAGCCCAGGGCAACGCCCTGGGTATCAGCGTATAAACGACTACGCCCTGTAAGGGCAAAAGTATGGGTAAATGGTTGCCTTTTACTTTTGCCCCTACAGGGCGCAGGAACGGGGAACACGGCACCCAGGGCGTTGCCCTGGGCTACGAACTTGCTGGGCTTTCAGCCCGCACAGAGCCGCAGATAGGGCTTTCAGGGGCAGCGGCGCCACCCTCGCCATATTATTTGGTCAAAAATCGTGCAGCATTTTTCAAAATTTTGAACACCCTACCTGTAACGGGCCATCTAAACAATGGGCAGGCACCGCAAAATGGTTGCCGCTGCCTGCCAGCAAGACGACATTAAAAAATGGCACTGGAAATAGAACGCAAATTCTTGGTGACGGGCGATTATAAATCGCGCGCCACGTCTCACTCGCGCATCGTTCAAGGCTATATCTGCAGCGAACGCGGGAGAACTGTGCGTGTCCGCCTACGCGACGAACGCGGCTATCTCACCATCAAGGGACCTTCAAACAACGGAGGACTCTCGCGCTATGAGTTTGAACACGAAATATCGAAAGACGAAGCGCTCTCGCTCTTCCGTCTCTGCGAACCTGGCATCGTCGACAAAATCCGCTGGCTCGTGCCGGCAGGCCGCCACACGTTTGAAGTGGACGAGTTCTTCGGCGAAAACGAAGGCCTCGTTGTGGCCGAAGTGGAACTGGGCAGCGAAGACGAAGCTTTTGAACGCCCCGATTTCCTGGGAAAGGAAGTGACCGGCGACCGCCGCTATTATAATTCCTCGCTCCGCATACGGCCATACAGCCAATGGGAAAAGGAGTAAAATCCATAGACCGCGCAGCAAAGGCAACGGGACAAGCAACCAGGCCAATGGGTCAAGGAATGAGCAAGGATGTCTCTCCGAAGAAAGGGAAAGCAGTTCTCTCATAAACGCTGACCGCAGCAATAATCGCTGGCAAGCCGTCGCAACAGCCAGCCGCCATTGCCAAGTCCCTAAAAAACCAACTCCCCCCTACAATCGGAGCACAAAAAAGGGAAAAATGTGCAGGAATAAGCCAATTTTTCACGCAAATACTTGGCCGTCTTAATAATAAGGACTATTTTTGCAGCCAAAAGAAGGATACTAATACATTCACTAATAAATTCAAATTAAGAAACTATGTCTGATATTGAAGCAAAAGTAAAAGAAATCATCTGTGACAAATTGAGCGTTGATGAAGCTGAAGTAACGAACGAAGCAAGCTTCGCCAACGACCTCGGTGCTGACTCTCTCGACACTGTAGAGCTCATCATGGAATTTGAAAAGCAGTTCAAGATCACTATTCCCGACGATCAGGCCGAGAAGATCTCTACTGTAGGTGATGCTATCAGCTACATCGAGGAGCACATCAAGTAAGTAATGGTTTCCATTGCTTTTTGAGAGCACACCTCTCATCCCCCCAAGGGGGGGAGGACTGCAAACTTCACGGCGGCCATAACGACGGTCTCGGGATTTTGTGTCCTCCCTCCCTTGGAATGTTTAGACATATTCGCTGAGCAATGGCGAAAAAAGGCTGCACCAACTGCCCCCTCTTCTTTTCCCGTTGCCGAATAGCGCCTGACTCTTCACATTGTGGCGCCGCGCGTCTGCCATCCATCTGACGCGAGGCGCGACAGTGGCATTTGGGTGGACGGAGGAGAAAGCATACCGCCGAAATCATTGGTTGAACGGTTTGGCAGAACATTGGCAGGATTTGACAGACGCCAATGGTTCTGGCTTCATTTAAAGAGGAACCCTGAGGTTTCCAAAAGGGCATTCAAAACGAACGAAGGGCATTCCCGACATTCAGGAAGTAATGATGAACCATTACTAAATCTTTTCCATGCCCTGCATGAAGCTTCGCGCAGACTTTCCACCAACGGTTCCGGCCTCTTGCCCATCATCCGCTACCGATGTACGGCTCCAGGCTTTAGTCCGCAGAACTGGTTTGCGCCAGTTCCTATGGTAATGGCGAAAGAATGAATTTACGACATTCAACCATTACGCAGGCGAAAGGGGTCTATACATTCCCCAACAAACATTTTTTGATTAAACCATCTGAGCAGGAAACAAGAAACCGATGGGCCAACGGCCCAGCAACAGACACCTGCGAAGCATACACATTTAATATATATGGAATTAAAAAGAGTAGTCGTAACAGGTCTTGGTGCGCTCACCCCACTGGGCCACACAGCTCCCGAAACATGGGAAAACCTTTTGAAAGGTGTCAGCGGCGCTGGCCCCATCACACACTTCGACGCTTCTAAGTTTAAAACGCAGTTTGCCTGCGAAGTGAAGGACTTCAAGGTAACCGACTATATCGACCGCAAGGAAGCCCGCAAGATGGACCTCTATGAGCAGTACGCCCTCGTTGCTGCCATGGAAGCTGTCAAAGACTGCGGCGTTGACCTCGAATCAGTCGACAAGAACCGCATCGGCGTTGTTCTCGGCGTTGGTATCGGCGGTATCCACACCTTCGAAGAAGAAGCTGGCAACTACGCCATCAACGGCGAAGAAATGGGTCCGAAATACAATCCTTTCTTCATTCCTAAGATGATCGCTGACATCGCTGCCGGAGAAATCTCCATCAAATATGGCTTCCACGGCCCTAACTACACCACCACCTCGGCTTGCGCTTCTTCAACGAACGCCTTCGCCGATGCTTTCAACCTCATCCGTTTGGGCAAAGCCAACATGATGGTGACTGGCGGTGCCGAAGCAGCCATCTGGCCCGCAGGTGTCGGTGGTTTCACCGCCATGCACGCCCTCTCAACCCGCAACGACGACCCTGAACACGCCAGCCGTCCGTTCAGCGCCAGCCGCGATGGTTTCGTTATGGGCGAAGGTGCTGCCTGCCTCATTCTTGAAGAACTCGAGCACGCAAAGGCACGCGGTGCGAAGATCTATTGCGAAGTAGCCGGCGTTGGTATGTCTGCCGATGCCCACCACATCACGGCCAGCCATCCGGAAGGCCTCGGTGCACACCTCGTTATGAGCAACGCACTCGAAGATGCTGAAATGACGCCTGAAGACATCGACTACATCAACGTTCACGGCACTTCAACGCCTGTTGGTGACATCTCTGAGGTGAAGGCCATCACGAAGCTCTTCGGCGAACACGCCTACAAGCTCAACATCAGCTCAACGAAGTCTATGACGGGTCACTTGCTCGGCGCTGCCGGCGCTCTCGAAGCAATGGCTTGCTGCTTGGCTGTTCAGAACGACATCGTTCCGCCAACCATCAACCACGAAGATGACGACCGCGACGAACGCATCGACTACAACCTCAACTTCACCTTCAACAAAGCACAGAAACGCCCCATCCGCGCTGCCTTGAGCAACACGTTCGGCTTCGGCGGACACAACGCCTGCTGCATCGTCAAGAAGTTTGAAGACTAAGACTTTAAGCTGATGGGGAAATTGCCTTTAGTCATGGTCGCGACCATTACTAAAGGCTGAAGATTCCCATAGTGAACATAAATTAAATTGCCCAGTAACTTCGGATAATTGGTGTCGTGCTTTTCCATCAGCCAATTACCGAAGTTATTGTTTTACCTAAGCAGAAGTCGGGAACAAGGAAGTTCCAAGAACCAATGGCAGCAAATGGCCCACAGCCAACCCACCAGCCTGCCGAAAAAAAGCCATACAACCCATGAAAAGAGTCCGGTTTCCAGAGAGAATCCCGGCATTTTCCCATGAAATCTGTGTGAGATTACAAAAACAAATCCTGTGGCAACTCAGGGTCACTCCGTCTGAAAGAAAGTCCAAATATAAGAAAAAATCCTCCGCCTTGACGCATTGAAGCGCAGTAGCACCTAATTGAAGCACAGCCCTACTCCCCTGCGCCGCCAATCTGTTTCCACGATAGCTCAAGGCGTTGCAAAGGATTTCCACGCAGTCTCCATGAGTTTCCACCCCTTCTCCGCAAGATTTCATCGGCATACTCCTCTCTTCAGAATTGTTCAAGTTGTTGTTTGACCATAACTTAAACGGAATATCCCCCTCCCGCTCCCTGCATCCAAAACATCCTCCCATGGTAGTTAATCTAATCGACAGAGTGAAGCATTCCTTCAGCAAAGACAAGAAGCTCTCCTCTGCTTTATACGGAATACTCGGATTTTATCCACACAATCTTGAATTTTACCGCGCCGCGCTGGCCCACAAATCGCAGAGCTACCGCAACCGCGCTGGTAAACCTGTCAACAACGAGCGTCTGGAATATCTTGGCGATGCCATCCTCGAAGCCGTTGTGAGCGACATCGTCTACCACCGCTACCCGCGCAAACGTGAGGGCTTCCTCACCAGCACGCGCAGCAAAATCGTGCAACGTTCTTCGCTCAACAAACTCTCTGCCGACCTCGGCCTCGACCGCCTCATCAAGACGACGGCTCAACCGGGACCGCGCAGCAACAACATCGGCGGAAACGCCTTTGAAGCGCTTATGGGCGCTGTGTACCTCGACCGTGGCTACCACCACTGCCAATGGTTTATCGAGAAACGCATCATCGGCCGCCTGCTCGACATCGACGGCGTGGCCAACAAGGAAGTGAACTTCAAGAGCAAACTCCTTGAATGGACGCAGAAAAACCGCATCTTAGCTGAATACAAACTCGAAGAGAAAGCCGACGAAAACAACGGCACACAGCTCTTCCACAGTTCGGTCGTGCTGGAAGGCATCGTTGCCGGAACGGGCGAAGGACACTCGAAGAAGGAAAGCCAGCAGATTGCAGCGAAAGAGGCGCTCACCAAACTGCGCCGCGAACCGAAATTCCTCGACAGCATCTACCGCGCCAAAGAGAAGCGCACGGCGATGGAGGCCGATGAGGTGTGCGTGGTGCCACGCATCGACGAAATTGAGGAAGAGATTGCTCAGGAAGCCAAACCGCATGTGAGCCGCAATGCCAAACTGGCACCGTCGCGCACACCGAAAGCGAAGAAAAATGCCGCCAAACCAGCCGCTGCTGAAGAAAAGGGCGACAACAAACCGGCAACAGGCGCTAAACGCGCTCCGAAACAGACCGCTAACAACGAGGCCACCACTGCCTCGGCAAAGCAGAATGAACAGCCCAAACGCAACGAGGGCCGAAAGGAGCAGCAGAATGCCGCCCAAAAGGACATGAAGCAAGGTGCTGAACCTTCACAGAAGGAGAATGCACCGTCTCAGAAAGACAACGCACAGCCTCAAAAGGGAAATGCCCCATCTCAAAAGGAAACGGCTCAGAACCAGAAGGAAACTCCCGCTACACAAAAAGAGACTGACGCTTCGCAGAAACAGCAGAAGTCGGCCCAGAAGTCGGCCGATAATGCCCAGAGGAACGCTGACGTTTCTCAGAAAAACGGCGAAGCCGCCCCAAAAAACGCGGAAGCCGCCCAGAGAAAGAAGAACGCTTCAAGCGAGGAATACAATGCTCCGACATCTGCGGAACCTTATGACGAAACTCAGCAGGACACCTCTGACGCTGACATGCGCCAGGAACGTGCCCCGCGTCGCCGTCCTTCACGCCGCTCGCGCCGCGCCACCGCCCTTCCTCCCGTAGACGGTACGCCCCGCAACGAAGCTGAAGCCGAACGCGAAGCCATCGTGCGCCAAGCTGAAGAGGCTGCCTACAGCCAGGAATAAATCGTTTACAGCCAAGGATGAACTATCCAAAGCCAAATAACCCGCAGGCACACGTGGCTTGACTTCCCCAAAATCAAAGTACCGGCCTACACGATTCCCTTAAGCGTTCCGAACATGCTGACCCTTTCGCTCAGCGCGTTCGGAACGCTTTTTAAATACGCCAACTCCTTGCTGAAACTTACGCGTCGAAGGAAGAACCATATCCTTCTAAGGAAGGCGGGAGCAGAGAAGGAAAACACGATGTGAGAAAAGAGGTTTTTCTTGCAAAATACAGGAGTGTACTACGTGTACACCAGACTAAAACAAAGAGAAAGCAGTGCGGAAAAACTATATATCGCTTTCGTTCACCTATACACAGACCTTTATTAGCAAAAATAATGTATTTGATTTTCAGAGCATTATAAACTTTTATATCTATATCAACAACGATATGAGGTTGTATGGGTTGGAAAGTATCTATAATTTTGCATCTGAAAACAACACGCAGAACATTAACCGACCTAAACCTTCTAACTTACTAAACTCAGACGGCGATTCATCGCCAACAGTTCCGTGCAACGGCACTATTACCCTCCACACAAAAAAGGGTTCCCTGCACACACATGAGAGCACTCTCCACACACAAGAGGTTGCTATTCATTTACGAGGGGTGCCGTTGCACTAAAGGAACTGCGCAAGACCATTGGCGCACAGACCACGCGCCGTTATCCAGATGTATGCCGCTGGAAGAACAAAAACCTGTTTTACAATCCCCAAAACCATCGTAATTTTTCTTCATAAACCAATGGTTTGCCCCGTTCACGTGAAAACACATGAATGGGGCATTGATTATTTTTGCCCCTCCCGCCACAAGAAGCCGGGCAAAAATCGTATATTTGCGCTGCAATGGCAGGCAGACATTTCTTTTTTCACGTCCTGGTTCCTGCACACCTATTTATAAGTAGGTGGTCAAAATTCTTTTTTAATATATGCCAAGAGCATTATTCATACATTTGAAACGTCCTCTCGGGCGCATCTACTTACCTTGTTTTCAGTCGCAATGCCCGCATTGCTCCTTCAACCAAGG
>PPYF01526124.1_pt1 | contig 12231 bp, 16 predicted proteins | sample 1559871 | NCBI WGS metagenome assembly PPYF01 (sample SAMN08240021, study PRJNA423297) | Human gut metagenome, whole genome shotgun sequencing project. | reverse complement strand
GCGGTATGAACTTTTCAGGAAATAAAAAAGCAGAGTGTCCATTACAGGATACTCAGATCCTATAAGGACACTCTGCATGGTCCGAGTGGCGAGACTTGAACTCCCCAAAGCAGAAATCAGGGCGTGTTGCCCTTTATTTTTTTGTGCTGATATGTAAGGCTTTCAAGGAAATGGCATGTTAATTAGTGTTGCTTTATGGTGACGTGAAATATCGTCTAAAGGGAAATTTTAAGGGAAAACTTTTGCCTGAAATCACTGTGTCAAACCTCTGATATTTTTGCTTGTTGAGAGCCTTGCGGGAGGTAATTGCTCTGTGAATAGGGTATACTCAGTAATTCGCTGACCTCGTTTTGATTACTGCGGAGGGGCTATGAATTTGGGTTCTTCCAAAACTAATTGCTCACTGACCTTGTAACTATCGATTGTGTGTAAGGTTGCTTCAATTTCTTCTTTCGACAGATTTACAGGTGTTTGGTATTCTTCAATAAAGTCCTGTAGCAAGTCTGCCTTTACAATCGGAATCTTGCAGTTTGACCGTCCTTTAATAATGACTCCATCATTTGCAATACAAATAATGGAAGTGACTGGAATATCGGAAATTATGCTCTTGACAATCGCCGCATGGCGGTTGCATTGTTGAACTGGATTTTTGATACCGTGCGATTCCGCGCCCTTGTTCTGGAACCAATCTCCATCCTTGGTAATTGTTATTTCACCTGAGTAGTTTTTGGTTTCAATTAGGAATACACCATTTTTCCCAACAATGATATGGTCATACTCCTGCGCTTCATTTATGAAGCTTTTATTTTGAAGCAGAATACTAATGGTTCCATACTTTGTGAGACAGGTTTTTTCAACAGGCATATAGCCATAGGGCCGGAGCCATTTTAAAACATATTCAACGGCATCTTCACCTTTTTGACCAGCATTTGTAATATAAAATTCTGAACTCGCCCTTTTAATAAGCTGCAAAATATCCTGTGCTCGACTAATATTGTCAATGTAAAGCCGGGTAATTTTTTGGGATGCTTCTGTATTACGGTATGCAGTAAGTGTCATATCCGCATCCCTTCCCACCTTAGAGTAATACTGTCTAAAGAAATCGTCATTCCGAAATTTCGATTCTTTCTTTAGGAGGGTAATGTTGTCACTATAAAGTGATTGTAAAAAATGAAATGTGTCAAGAATTTGTTTATATCGTCTGATTTTAGTTTCTTCAGCCTCTTTTAACTGATTATTGCTGTAGGAGTGGGCCTTAGCAATGTCAATTTTAAGACAACCAATATATCTATCGTATTGTTGCTTCCATTCCAGCGCCCAATGTATCCAGTCATTATAGGCATCGGTTTTCTTTATCTTTTCTTGTAGGTCTTCGATTAAATCATGTTGCTCCTTGTTTCGCATCCCTAATCTTTGAGACAGCTTTTCCTGCCATTCCTTTTCCCATCTTTCTTCAAATTCCCTATGTCGATCTCCTTCACTGTGATTAAAAGTCCTATAATACATAGCCATATTTTATGCCCCCAACTATTCAGGTGATGTTAATACGGCGTGTAACGCGCAAGCAGCTGCTGCCGCATAGTATCTAATTCATCTGCAAGAGCCAGATACTTTTTACGTATGGCAGGGGTTTGTGCATTTTTGCCTCCGATTATGCATTCCTGATACTTTTCACTCAGAGCATTGCTCAATGACATATCATCTTCAATGAATACAGCAGCTTGCTGGTGCTGCTGCGAGTCCTTGCCTGATAAGAGCAATTGGGTATTTGCAATTAACTCTCGGCATTCAACTTCGAGGCCTCGATAATTTTCTGGAGATAAACTCATAACTGCACCTTCTTCTGTGTAATATTTTCATTTAGATTATAGCGCGAACACGCTATAAAATCAATAAGTATATGGCGCGATTTAAGGACTAACGTAAATCTATACCTCAAGGTAAACTAATGGTATAAATTTGCGGAGGTGCAGCATGGCCGATTTTAATGTAGCGGACCGCGTATTGGAATTATGCAAGGCTCGCTCATGGAGCCTTTATCGGCTTGCACACGAAGCGGATATGCCGTATTCAAGCCTCAGTACCGTTCTATACAAGACTGCCTCACCCTCTCTTGTATCTATTGAGAAAATTTGTAGTGGGTTCGGCATTACACTCTCGCAGTTTTTTTCAGAAGAAAATGAACTGGCAAAACTTACGGTGGATGAACGGGAGTGCTTGTCACACTGGGCGCAGATTGGCCCAGAGGACAAAAAATTAACGCTTGCCTATATGCAAGCGTTGGCAGATCGGCAGGGGTGTATATCGTAAAAATAGCAGATTTTAAGTGGCCGCAGGGACTCCCTGCGGCCTTTCTTATTTCAGCTTGGCATTTTCAATGATATACTCTTTCAGTGCTGCTTTGGGAATCCGCCAGACACGTCCATTGCGATACCCTCTGAGTTTCCCACTGTTGAGCAGTTCGTATATTGCGTTGTAACCCACCCGCAGAGCCTCACAGCACTCCTCTACCGTCAAGATGTCGGCGTATTCCTCAAACATTCGCTACAGCCCCCTCACTATTCTGCTCCTTCATACAGCGGGGACAAAAGGACGAATCACACAGGCAGTTCTCACATAAGCATCCACGGGGCTTTGCAGCCGACCTCCGCCGCTGAGGATTTGCTTTGCGGTTATATAAGTCCATACTTTCAATTTGCTGATAAACGGCAGGCTCCGTGCGGCATAAAACATAGGCAATCTTTGTGATGCCGAAGCCAGCTTCAAACATAGTTCTTAGTTGTTCCTTTTCTTCATCAGTCCAGTATTCACCTTCACGGTTCAGGCGAATTTCGCGGTTCCTCATAGCAATGACCGTTTCCTCTTTCGGATTTTCATTAAACATAGGGATTTCTCCTTTCTAAGCTTTGTTTATCTTTATGTTACTTGCTCTGACCGTAAATACAGTGATTTTCAATGATATATCATATAGTGAAGCCGCCCGGTATCATCCGGGCGGCTATCTTATTTAATAGGAGAAGATGCTATGAATACCACTGACCAAAGGACACGCTCCTGTTCCCATTGCGGACAAGTTTTGGCACATGAGCAGTTAATCCCATTTCAGGATGAATTGCTTTGCCCTGCCTGCCTTGACGAGCAAACCACAGTCTGTTCCTGCTGCGGTGAACGTATCTACAAAACCGATAACAGCGGAACGGACACAATCCCGCTCTGCGAGGACTGCTATGACAACCATTACGAACGCTGTACCCATTGCGGTGCCCTGATCCACCGCCGGGATACCTATTACCGCGGGGATGACCCTTATTGCTATGACTGCTACCACACTCTGCCTGCACAGGGCATCAATGACTACTACTTCAAGCCGGAGCCGATTTTCTATGGTACGGGCAAGCGTTACTTCGGCGTGGAGTTGGAGGTTGACGAGGGTGGCGAGTCCGACAGCAACGCCGAACGGGTTTTGGATATTGCCAACTCCGGTAGAGAGTTGATCTACTGCAAGCATGACGGCAGCTTGAATGATGGCTTTGAGATCGTCACCCATCCCATGACGTTAGACTTCCACGAAAACAATATGCCTTGGGCTGAAATCATGGAGGAAGCCAAGAAGATGGGGTATCTGTCCCATCAGGCAGACACCTGTGGCCTGCACGTCCATGTCAACCGCACGACCTTTGGTAACACCGAGAACGAACAGGAGGCCGCTATCGCCCGTGTCCTCTACTTCTTTGAGAAGTTCTGGGAGGAACTGCTGAAATTCTCTCGCCGTACCCAGCGCCAGCTTGACCATTGGGCAGCCCGGTATGGCTACAAGGAAAAACCCAAAGACATCCTTGACCATGCCAAGGGCCATAACTCTGCCGGACGTTATACGGCGGTAAACCTTACCAACCGGGATACGGTCGAGTTTCGGATGTTCCGCGGAACCTTGAAGTATAACACCCTGATTGCCACACTGGAACTTCTGGATAACATCTGCGAGATGGCAGTCTATCTGACAGACAAAGATGTGCAGGGATTGTCATGGACAAGCTTCGTTGTGGGTTGTACCCAGCCGGAATTGGTACAGTATCTCAAAGAGCGCCGCCTCTATGTCAATGACGCGGTGGCAAGTGAGGAGGATGTTTAATGTGCTGTTTGTTTGGATTGATCGACTACCGTGGGACGCTGACTGCCAAGCAGAAAACCCGCTTGATCCGGGAACTGTCTATCGCCGCAGAAGTACGCGGGACAGACGCTACCGGCATTGCCTACAACACAGAACACGGATTACAAATTTACAAGCGGCCCCTTCCAGCACATCGGATGCGGCTGAACATACCGAGCAGCGCAAAGGTCATCATGGGACACACACGGATGGCAACGCAGGGCAGAGCCAAGAAGAACGAAAACAATCACCCTTTTCGCGGCAGCATTGAGGACAGGCAGTTTGCGCTGGCCCATAACGGTGTTCTCTATAATGACTACCAACTGCGGCGGTTACTCCACCTGCCAGCTTCAAAAATCGAGACTGACAGCTACATTGCCGTGCAGCTAATTGAGCAGAAAAACACCCTTGACCCTTCCAGCCTGAAATACATGGCGGAACAGGTCGAGGGTTCTTTTGCGTTTACGGTGCTGACAGATCGGGATGGGCTGTACTTCGTGAAGGGCGATAGTCCTCTCTGTCTGGTTCTGTTTCCCGATACCGGGATCTATGTTTACGCCTCCACGGAGGAGATTTTGAACACGGCCTTGCTGGGATTTGAAAGATTGCTGGGAAGATCACAGAAGATGCCGACGGACTGCGGTGAGATCATCAAGATTGATCGGAAAGGCCGCCTCAGCCGCAGCACCTTTGATGCGGCGGCGCTTTACTGCAACCATTGGGGCTGCTACAGTTTCCCGCTTGCAGACCATCACCCACAGACGGAGCGGGAGAGCGTCCGTGTACTGAAATCTATTGCGGCGACTTTTGGATATACCGATGAAATGATCGACCGTTTGTTGGAGCGAGGTTTCACAACGGACGAGGTGGAAGAATGGCTCTACTGTGGAGCGTTTTAGAAGGGAGGAAAAATATGGCGAGATCAACCAGCAAAGCCGCTGTAAGGTATGCGGCCACAGACGTCTACTGCAACTTCGCGGTGACTGTGCGTAAATCGCGTAGTCGAAGCAAGGCCAGCAGCCGCGCAAGCATAAAGCAGAGCGGCGCAGGGAGAAAGGAGAGATAAAAATGTATTTCGTAAAACCGCCTGATCCGCCGCCGATACTGACGGTCTGGATGTTTCTGAAGAATTTATTTAGGGCCTATTGACGAAAGGAGGGCTTAAAAATGGAATGGACTTTTGCAGGGTTTGTCACAACCCTGACGGTACTGCTGGTTCTGGATCACGCAATCGCCACTAATTAAAATGCAATGGAAGGAGTCTTTTTATGCCTATTTTGTTTGCAGTTGCTGGTTCTGCCCTCGGCTGTTTTGCGGAGGGTGCTATCCTCGGAGCCTCGGTTTATCTCGTCAGCCGGGGTGTCCGCAATCCTCTGAAAAACAGAAAGTGATCCGTGGAATGGGGAAGGGACATGGGGCAGACTCAAAGCCGCACATTAGTGCGGCTTTATCGTCTCGTCCCTTCCCCACGTCCCTGCGGGACTTCCCCATCCCTCCGCCTCGCAAAAGTATTGATATATACTACCTGCCGCAGTCACCCGGCAGGATTCTGTTAGCTTATAACAGCGATGGTATGGTAATGGATATAATGTTGTGTCAGTGTGTCGATGATTTTTCTAAAGTTGAAAAATAGGGATAGGACATGGAGACAGTACGCGCGCAAAGATTATCCATGTAGACATATTAAGTGGCTATTCTTTTTTGCTCGACACATTGACACAACACTCATTATATTAGCGAAGGTATCGATATACACATGCGGATTGCTGGCGGCTGCGGTGATTCGCATAGAATTGTTGGCAATATCCGTCACTGCGGTGCAGAAGGTGCCATTGTATAGTTGACGTTTATTTGACATCAAAATTCATGGACTTAAGGCGCGAAATTTGTGAGTATTTAATAACCATAAAAAGAAAGATATATTTCAACAGCGTGGTCTATATCCGCATAAAGGTACTTTTTAGCGTATCCATCCTTGAACCCGATTTTTTCATCTAATACCTGCAACGCCAAGTTGGTTATTCGTCTTTTCAACTCTTCGTGCAAATAAGCCTTACACAGTGAAGATTCATAGCCAAATTTAGCAACAGCGTCTTTTCTGACTATATGTGCGAGTTTATTTAAACGTTTTTGGAAACATTCGTCATCGGGAAGTGCATAACGCATTGTGTTGGTTATGTGATTGCGAACGGCATCAAGCAGCATAGAAGAAAGGCTGTGTTGAAAAGAACTATCCCGCTTAACGAGGAGTGTTATCGTTTGCCTCAATAGCTGAAGGTCAGACTCTCCGCATATTGATATACATTCAAGTATATCTTGGGTTAGCCTTAAGTCGCGGTGCGCTGCATTTTCTAATTGCTTTTGTAAAAAATCATCGGGACTAAAGGCGATAGGTCCAGAAGAATCAGGAACAGCATTTTTAACTGATAATCCAAAAAGCTGATTCAGATTCTCCATTTGCTGAATACTAAATGGGTAATCGTTTATTGTCTGAAATATTTGATTGATTTCCTCAGGCTCAGCAGGGTGCTTCAATCTTTCAATAGCTGATTGGTATGTTCTATTATACGCTATTTCTATTTGTCGCCACCCTTCTTTTGTCATTTCCATAGCTGACGCAACCTCGCTCAGTGATTTGCCCTGTTCTTTTCTGAGCGAGATTATTCTCCCAAGATTATTAAGTTGCATCTGTATGCCTTTTGGGGTGTCTTCCATAATATTCTCCTTATCTGCGTATAAAGACCGTCAACTGCGCGTCAATTTGTAGAGATTAACAAAAGCAAAAGTTGCTCAAAATGCCTCCTTATGCTACGATTCCCGCAGCAAAAGGAGGTGCTAACATGGATAAAGAAAAAATTGTGAGAAAGTGCCTTGACCCGCCAGACTTCCGTAGCCTGTACGAAGCGGAGTTCGACATGGACCGTCTTAGGGCCGAGGAACTTGCTAACTGCGATCCGAATGATCTGCTGCTTCCCCCTGCGGGTGAGGAGGACGAACCGGATGTAGAACGTTTGGAGACTGAATACCGCAGAGCTATGAAAGAGGAGGCGAGCCAGCAGCAGTTTCAAATGTTTGAGGAGGACTGGAAGGAGTGCGAAAAGTTAGCTCAGTCGCATCCGTTTTTTGAGCGGTCACCCACATTAAATAAGATTGCCCCTCAAGCAGTTCTGAAACCGATGACGGGAGTCCTTAGAGCCGCCAACACAGAAAATGGCGCAAAAATGGTTTTAAAGGAATCGACGCAGGAGCTTGCTACCGTACCCATCAAGAAGTCGGTCACAGTTTCCGAGGCGCTGAACCCCTATGAGACTGCGCAGCTTTTAGCAACGAATGACCACATCTTCAGTTCTGCCGGTCAACTCTACTTTTTCGATGGTAGCGCCTATGTCTTGGTAAACCGGGATGAAGCGTTAAGACGACTGATGGACTCCTGCCGTGCTATGGTAGCCGCAAGCGGTAAGACCCAGTTTGTCAAACAGGTGTACGATACCTTGCTAATGGAGCCGAGAATTTACAAAAATGGAGAAGACCATCCCAACATTGTTTCCTTTGATGATGGCCTGTTAAACCTTGATTCATGGACATTTTTGCCTCATGACCCGAACCTGTTTGTTACTACCCGGCTTCGTGCTTCGTGGGGAAAAGGACTACACGCTCACTGCCCGGTTTGTGAGCAATTCATGTCTGGAATCACAGCGGGAGATCAAACGCTCCAGCAGCGGCTTTGGGAGGCAATCGGCTATCTGCTGGTGCCCGACCAGCGTGGTAAGTCCTTCATTATTTTTCAAGGACGCTCCAACTCCGGCAAGGGCGTCTTGGGCGAATTCATCCGCGATTGCTTCATTGGCGACGTAGTTTCTGCACTGGCTGTCAATGATCTTAGCGGGAATTTTGTCCTGTCCGATCTCGTTGGCAAAAAGCTGTGCGTTGACTTCGACCTTCCCGCTGACCCGTTCAGCAAAAATGCTATCAGCAAGCTGAAAAAGTTGACGGGGAAGGATCTCCTGTCCAGCGATGTCAAATTTCAGAATCGTGTGCGGTTCGTCTGTACCGCGAAATTCCTGTTCGCCAGCAATCATCCGATTTTGCTGCCCGGTAAAGATCAGGCCTTTCTAAATCGCCTTGTCCTAATCCCGTTTGCCGTCTCAGTTGCGAAAAAAGATTGGGACCATGACCTAAGCGACAAATTGCAAGCTGAGAGAGATGCGATTGTGGTCAAGGCTCTGATGGCCTATCGCTCACTTCGGCAACATAACTATATTTTTTCAGGCGATTACCCTCTGAATCTCGTAACCGAAGATGGCACTTCTGATTTGGCCGCAGTTACGGCATTCCTGCGGAACTCTTGTGAAATTTGCAAGGGATCATGGACTCCGACACAAACGCTCTATGCCGGATTTTCCCAACAATATGAGGGCATTTGTGAAGTGGGACGTTTTTCCGAGCTGCTTTTGCACTTGTGCCAAGCGCAATGCTTGCCAGTGAGGAAGATAAGGGGACGCATTGCTGCCAAGGGCAATCCAGTCTATGGGTTTGAAAATCTAATTTTAAAAGAAAAAAAGGAGCAGAAAAATGAGAAGATTTAGCAATTTTGAGTATTATTCCGTGTTCGGGAGCAACGGCCTTGCGGTGATGGACTCCTATCCCGGTGCGATGCGAATTCAGAAGTACATCAAGCATGCTACTCTGAAAGGCTTTGACGATTTCCAGGATGCAGAAGACTGGGCCATTTACCAGTTTGAGGATCGTTGCCCCCGCAAGTCGGGGATGATTCTCAGTTTAGAGGTCAATCAGCCGATTTTTTTCAAAAATTTGCAGATGGATGGAGTATGCTGATGAACAGAGCGAACGTCTGTGAACTGGACTCCTTGCCACTTGCACTAACTGTTGCGGAGGCAGCAAGTGTCCTTCGTATCGGGAGAAGCAAATCGTATGAACTTGTCAGGTGCGGAAAGCTCAGGAGTATCCGCATCGACAAACAGATTCGGGTGCCCAAGCAGGCAATTTTGGATTTTATGGCTGCGAACTAAGCAAAATTGGGGGGAGATCAACTCCCCCCAATTTTATCTTATTTACATTCTATATTCAAGGGAGGAATCTCTATGGCCCGTAAAAATATTAGCCGGGGCGCACAAGGCTCTGGTACGATTCGCAAGAAAACTGTCACCCGTAATGAGCAGACCTATACTTATTGGGAGGCGCGGTTGACCACCGGTTATGATCCCGGCACGGGGAGACAGATCCAGCGCAGCTTCTCCGGTAAGACCCAGAAGGAAGTTCGTGAGAAAATGCAGGCCGCAGCCGTGGAGGTCAATGCTGGTACTTATAAGGAACCGTCCAAAATGACCTTGGGAGAATGGCTGGATACTTGGCTGAACGAATATTTAGGTGGGGTCAAGCCAATGACGGTTGTAAACTACACTCAACACGTTGAAAACCATATCAAGCCCGCCCTTGGCAAAACAAAGCTATGTCAACTGGATGCACCAAAAATTCAGCATTTCTATAATGATTTGCAAAAACCTCACGGTGACACTCCGGGCCTCGCTGCTAAAACAGTCAAGTGTGTAAACGGGGTTCTTCACAAGGCTTTACAACAGGCCGTAGCGGTTGGTTATTTGCGGTTCAATCCAGCAGATGCCTGTAAACTTCCCAAGGTTGTCCGCAAAGAGATTAAACCGCTGGACAATGCTGATATTTCGGCTTTTCTAAAAGCTATCGAAGGGCACTGTTTTGAAGCAATCTATATTCTGACCCTTTTCACTGGCCTGCGGCGCGGTGAGGTCTGCGGACTGACGTGGGATTGTATTGATTTTGAAAAAGGGACAATGACAATCAACAAGCAGCTTCAAAACATTCCGGGACAACCCGGAGCATATAGGCTAATTTCGGCAAAGAACGGAAAGAGCCGCACGATTGCGTTACCTTCTACTGTCATTACAATCTTAAAGCAGCACAAAATACAGCAGACGCTTGCACGCTTGCAAGCTGGTGAACTATGGGAAAACAGTGACTTTGTGTTTACAAATGAGGTTGGACACCATGTTTCACCGAATAGTGTCTACAATCAATACAAACGAATTGTAGCATCCATTGGACTACCTCAAGCGCGCTTTCACGATTTACGTCACAGCTATGCTGTTGCTGCGATTCAATCAGGGGATGATATTAAGACCGTACAAGGCAATCTGGGTCATGCAACTGCTTCCTTCACCTTAGATGTCTACGGGCACGTCACAGACCAAATGAAGCAAAACAGCGCAGCGAGGATGGAAAAGTTTATAGAAAAAGTGTCTGGCGAATGACCTTCGCCAGACATCTTTTTTGCTGAAACTTTACCATCCGAACAAGCGTAAATTCGCTTCTCGGAAGCTGTAAAGGGAAAACTAAAGGGAAAACCCATCGAAAACAAGTATGAAGAAAGCCTGTAACCATTGCGGTTACAGGCTTTTTCGGTGGTCCGAGTGGCGAGACTTGAACTCACGACCCCTTGACCCCCAGTCAAGTGCGCTACCAACTGCGCTACACCCGGATACGAGGTTGACTTCTTGAAGTCAGCTTATGTATAATAACATAGCTTTCCGCAAAAAGCAACCCTTTTTTCAAAAATCTTGAAAAATATTTTTGCAGGCCGTCAGACCTCTTCCGAGGCCCCACCGATCCACTGAAAACGGGGGCCATGATAGCCGTCCCGGTCTACCGGCTCGCTCCACATGGCGGCAGGACGCACCCACACGCCCCGCTCTCCATACAAGGCTCGGTAGACCACCATCGGCTCCAGAGTCTCCGAGTGGCGGGCCACATACAGCAGCTCATATTCGTTGCCCTTAAAATGCCGGTAGCGGCCCGGGCAAAGTGAAAATAGCTCCTCCATGCTTCCTCCCGTTTCAGCGCAGCGCATCCAGACAGGACAGTTCCAGTCCTGCACCGCCACGGGTCCGGATCAGCTCCAGCACCTCCGGCAGTGTGGGCAGGGACGGCATTGCTCCCAACCGCGAGACCGTGATGGCCGCAGTGTGGCTGGCAAAGGTCAGCGCCGCATCCTCGGGCAGGCCCACAGCCAGCGCGGTGGACAGCGCGCCCACAAAGGAATCGCCGGCAGCCGTGGGATCTGCCACATGCTCCATATGGACACAGGGAACATACCGGGGGCCGCCGGTCTCCGCCACAGCGGAGCCATAGCTGCCCAGCGTGATGATCACATGCTCCACGCCCTTACCTTGCAGCGTATCGGCAATGTTTCTCAGATCTTCATCCCAAGGGCCGGACTTATCAAAGCGCAGGGGCAGATGGGTCTCCTGAGATGCCTCCTGCTCGTTGGGGATCAGGTAGGAGACCAGGCTCAGCAACTCATCGTCCAGTTCCGTGGCGGGGGCCGGGTTCAGGATCACCGGTACACCGGCCTCTCTGGCCCAGCGGGCCACGGCCCGGTTCACCTCGATGGGGACCTCCAATTGCAGCAGGACCATATCAAACCCGGATACTGCCTGTTGGATCCAGGCCACTTCTTCCACCGTCAATGTCCGGTTAGCGCCGGGGATCACTACGATGCGGTTCTGGGCGCTGTGTTCCGTGACTTCCAACACCACGTGTCCCACGCCGGAGTGAATTCCCTTTCGGACCACCACATGACTGACATCCATTCCGGCTTCCCGCAGAGGCTCCAGAAGCTGCTGTCCAAACAGATCGTCACCCACGCAGCCTACCATGGTCACTTCCGCGCCCAGACGGGCGCATTGAAGGGCCTGATTAGCGCCTTTTCCGCCGGGTGCCATGTGGAAGGACTTGCCGTAAACCGTCTGTCCAGCACCGGGAATCTGCTCTGTTGTTGCGATCACATCCATAACAAAGCTGCCAACAACTAAAATACGAGGTTTTCTATGTAACATGCTATGCTCCTGATCCGCAGAAACGACCATGCCGTTCCTGATGTATTTAATCGTTTATATTATACAACTTTGCAGGTCCAGATACAAGAGATTTAGGATAAGTTTCAGCAAATCGTTTACTCAATTTTTATAGGATGGGCCGTGCAAAAAAAGAGACAGCTTCAAAAGCTGTCTCTTTTAATACCTTAGCCC
>PPYF01371581.1_pt1 | contig 12231 bp, 10 predicted proteins | sample 1559871 | NCBI WGS metagenome assembly PPYF01 (sample SAMN08240021, study PRJNA423297) | Human gut metagenome, whole genome shotgun sequencing project. | reverse complement strand
CGCCATGGTCGGCGCACATGACCACAATCGCTTTCTCCGCCAGCGCCAGCTGCCCCTGCAAGCCAGGCAGACCGGCCAGTTGCACCGCCAGCGTCTCCAGACGGCCAAGGCTGCCGGGCGGCTTTAACAGGCCATCAATATGCTGCTGAGCGCGCGCCATGGCCGCCACATCGGGCTGCGGAATGGCAGCCAGTAACGCCGAAAGTGTTTCCATTCTGTTCCTCACCGTTGGCGTCAAGCCTTACAGCAGCGCCAGTAAAAAGAGTAATTCGCCCAGCTCAATCGCCGCCCCGAGGGTATCTCCGGTCTGCCCGCCGAGGGTTCGCTTCAGCGCCCATCCCAGACCCCAGATCAGCACCAGGGTGATCAGCGCGGCGCGCAGCCCCTGCAGCCCCAGCAGGGCGGTGGCCAGCGCGATCGCCATCGCCATCGTCACCAGCGTCTGCTGCAGGCTAATTTTGCCGATAAACAGATTGCCCAGCCCCTTTTCCCGCGCATAGCGATGACGATACATCAGCAGCACCGCCATCCCGCGACCGACGGCGCAGGCCGCCGCCAGGGCTGCGATGGGGTGGATATCACGCAGCAGCAGCTCGCCAACCACCAGCACTTTCGCCACCAGCACGAAGATCAGCGCCAGCCCGCCGTGGGTGCCCAGCCGGCTGTCGCGCATGATCTCCAGCATCCGATCGCGGGTGCGGGCGGAGAAAATGCCGTCGCAGGTATCAGCCAGCCCGTCAAGATGGAATCCGCCGGTGAGCAGCGCCAGCGCCAGCACGCCGAACAGCGCCGCCAGCGAGACGCCGCACCACGGCTGCAGGAGGAGCGCCACCGCGCCGGCGATGGCGCCAAGCAGTAAACCGACCAGCGGAAAGGTGACGATACTGCGCTGGTACTGTTCGATCTCCAGGCCCTGAGATAACCGCGCCGGGACCGGCAGGCGGCTGATAAACGAGAGTGCAGCAAAGAATGACTTAATCACGTGAGGTTGACTCCTGTCGGCGAAAGCAGCGGAAGAGTTCTGTCGCGCCCGGTCAGCACCTGAGTTTGTCTTCTGGCGAATCGATCGTCGGAGAGGTGAGAGGTGTTGAGATATCGCCCTGACGCCGCTGCGTCAGATGCCCGGCCAGGATGAGAGAAACCTTTCCGATATCAATACGTTTTTCGCGGGCCAGTATAGCAAAGTGTCGGTGAGGAGAGGCAGTTGCCGGAACAAAGTTTTCGCAGAAAAAAGCAGGGAAGAGAGGGAAACGCGGAACAGCCCGGCGACGCTTAACGCCGCCGGACCGGCAGGGTTTAGCCTTCGACTTTGGCTTCGCCCATCACTTTCAGTTTTTTCGAGATGTCGCGGCGCTCTTTGGACAGCTCGGCATTTTTGATGATGTAATCATCAACGCGATCTTCGTAATCGCTCTTCATGCTGGCGATGATGCCCTGGATGGCTTCCACGCTCATGCCCGGTTTGATGTAGTCGCTGAGGTTGTCCAGCAGCAGAACGCGCTTCTGGTTATCACGGATCTTTTTCTCAACGTCCTGAATTTCACGCTGCAGTTTGTTCTTACGACGGTACAGACGAACAAACTCCAGTACGTCCTGGAAAGAAGGCTTAGTTGTTTCCATTTTTACACCCCTAATAATTGAGATTCGGATTCGTAAAGCGACTGCGTTATAGGGCTAACATAACTGCTAGCAGCCGCTGATGACAATGTTTTTTCCTTTGCGTTTATCATAACCCTAAACGCTGCTGAATCGAAACAACCCATGTGGTTACCCGGTGCATCTGATGTTTATTTGCGCAACGCGCGGCAGATCAGATGCGAGAGCAGCTCCAGCTGGCGCGCCAGTTCGATTGAGAGCCAAACATAGCCATGGACCGGGGTTTCCGCCAGACCGTCATCACCCTGCTCTTTCAGCAGCTGGCGCAGTTCGAGGACGATCTCAGTCAGCTTTTCATTATTGGCGCGCACAGGCTGAGGGTTCCCTTCGTACAGCGCGTGGGCGATGGACAACAGCGTCTGCTGGGTCATCTGCTGCGTCTCCCGCAGGGTGTGCGCATTGAGCATCACGAAGTGACCCGGACGCGTTGCCCACCAGGCGTTGATCTGCAGCTCCAGCATGCAGACGAGGTTGCGGCTGACGGTCTGGATAGCCTCGAAGATCGCCTTCTGGATGTGCGTCTCTTTGCTGGCGGGGGTGATCAGCCCGCGCATTTTAACCACGTCATTCAGCGCCTGCTGGAGATGCTTTTCCAGCCGCGGTCGATCCACCAGATTTGGCGAGAAGCCGGCCTGGTAGAGGCGGTTAAAGTTGGTGACATAGCTGGCCATCTGGATGCGCCAGTGGATGAACGCCCGCTGCGGCCAGATGCCGGTAAACAGCATCGCCAGCAGCGAGCCGAAGATCACATCGCCGCTTCGCCACAGCGCGGTATGCATATCGCCGGGCGGCGCCCCGACCACCACCGACAGAGTAATGCCGATCAGCAGCGCCTGATAGGGTTTCTTGCCCAGCGCCAGCCAGCCGCAGAGGAACATCGCCGCCGCGCACCAGAGGACCATCAGCGGCAGAGAGATGAGCTCAAGCTTCAGCGCCACCAGCCCCAGCGCCGAACCGAGGATCGTGCCGCCGATACGCTGAAACGCCCGCGGCACGACGTTACCCCAGAAGGAGATCGGCCCCATCACCACCACCAGAGTGATGAGAGGCCAGGTTCCCTCAGGCACGTTCAGCAGCCGCACCAGCAAAAAGGTGAGCACAAAGGCCAGCGCAATCCGCACACCATGCACCACCCGATAATGGCGATACAAGCGGATCTCAAATGGCTTGAGTGATTTATCAGCGCGCACAACCCTCTCCGGCAAAACGAAAAGGCCAATTGTAACTGCTTTTTCGCCCGGAGCATGCCGGGAATGTAAAAAACCTTGTCCGAAACAGGGGTAAACCGCTACGACGCGACGCGCTCAACGGGAACATACATGTCGATATCCCAGTAGCCGTCGTGGTTGCCGTCGTTAAGATAGACCTCAAAACAGGGCTGGGGGGCGATGCGATACGCCGTGCTCTGCTGCAGGCTGTCGAAAAACTGCATCCACGGAGTGGCGAAGTCGTAATCCACCACCCGCGCGCGGGCGCAGGCGTAATCCCCGCCGGCAATCGCCGCCAGGATCACCCCTTCGCTGTTGGCGGGAATGACATAATCCTCATCCACGGCGACCGCTGTCGCGCAGCGCAGTTTTTCCGCCGGCACTTCCTCCGGGTTATCGTAGTAGACGGCCACCCATTCGCGGGCGGGCACCTGGTGGTTCTCAACCCACATCATCAGTTGCTCAAACCCCTGCTTGACCGTGTGATCCCAGGGCCCGACCAGATGGAAACCGGCGATGGTTTTCTTGCCGAGGGTGGTGATGCTGTAGTTCATCTTGCCTCCTTTGGAGATAAATTACTGTATGAATATACAGTTAATTTAACAGGAGATCCCCCCTCAGTATGTGCGCGAATTCACAGAGTCGCCACCACACTGCTGTAAAAACAAGCGCCCCGCCAGCACGAGCGACAGACGAAAAAAAACCGCCTGCAAAGAGGCGGTTGGCGTGGTTACAGCTCGTGATGCAGGTAATCGCTCATTCGCGAGAACACTCCGCCTTTATTGATGCTTTCGAGGGTGACCAGCGGATAGTGCCCCACCACCTTGTCGCCGTCATACAGTGAAATCTCGCCAACCCGCTGATTGGCGGCGATCGGCGCCTCAAGGTCCTTCTTATCCAGCACATATTTCGCTTTAATGCGCGACACTTCCGCCTTCGGCAGGGCTAACCAGAAATCCTGATCGGTGCCGAGCTTAATCTGCTCTTTATCGCCGTACCAGATACGCTCGGTGCCGACCTTCTGCCCCTTCTGCAGCACCTGCACGGTGTCGAAGTTCTGCTGCCCCCAGTGCAGCAGTTTAGCGGCTTGCTGCTCGCGGCCTTTCGGACTGTCCGCCCCCATCACCACGGCGATCAGCCGGCGCTGGCCATCCACCGCCGAGGCGATCAGGTTGAACCCGGCGCCCGAGGTGTGGCCGGTTTTCAGGCCATCGACGTTCATGGTTTTATCCCACAGCAGACCGTTACGGTTTTGCTGGGTGATCCCGTTCCACGTCAGGCTTTTCTGGCTGTACATGTGGTAGACGTCTGGTTCGCCATGAATAATCGCCCGCGAGAGCACCGCGAGGTCATAGGCCGAACTGTGCTGGCCCGGAGCGTCGAGGCCGTGGACGGTTTCGAAATGGGTGTCCCGCAGGTGCAGTTTTTCGACATACTGATTCATCAGGGCGACAAACTGCGGCTGGCCGACGGCGACATAATCGGCCAGCGCGACGCAGGCGTCGTTACCGGAGTCGACAATCAACCCACGGCTGAGGTCGCGGACGCTGACGCGATCCCCTGGCTTTAAGAACATCAGCGATGACCCGTCGAACACCGGGTTGCCCTTCGCCCAGGCGTCTTTACCCACGGTGACGATATCGTCAAAGGTGATACGATGGCTGTCGATGGCGCGATCGACCACGTAGCCGGTCATCAGTTTGGTCAGACTGGCAGGATTACGCTGCTGATGTTCGTTACCCGCGGTCAGGACCTGACCGGTGGTGTAATCCATCAGCACCCAGGAGCCAGCCTGAATGGAAGGCGGCGCGACCGTAGCAGGTAAGTCGACGGCAAATGCGCAGGAAACGCTCGAAGCGAGCAAAGATACAGCAATAAACAAACGGCCTTTCAACGGCATATCCTCTAGATTTACAGATCCGCCGTCCTTTTTACGGAACTTCGCGTTTCATATCAGGGTTTAATTGCAAGAAAATATGACACAGCAGAGGAAGTTGCTTGCCGCGACCCTTCTGATGACCGGGCAAATCGTTTACCATACCGGTCGCACGCCACCACGGATAATGAACAGACTATGCAAGATAGCGTCAACCAGCCCGGATTTTTATTCCACGATTATGAAACCTTCGGCACCAGCCCTTCCCTCGACCGGCCGGCGCAGTTCGCCGCCATCCGCACCGACGCGGAGCTGAATGTGCTCGGCGAGCCCGAAGTGTTTTACTGCAAACCCGCTGACGATTACCTGCCGCAGCCGCAGGCGGTGATGATCACTGGGATCACGCCGCAGGAAGCGCTGGCCAAAGGGGATAATGAGGCCGCGTTTGCCCGCCGCATCCACGATCTGTTCACGGTGCCGCAAACCTGTATCGTCGGCTATAACAACGTGCGCTTTGATGACGAAGTGACGCGGAATATCTTCTATCGCAACTTCTATGACCCTTATGCCTGGAGCTGGCAGCACGATAACTCGCGCTGGGATCTGCTCGACGTGATGCGCGCCTGCTATGCCCTGCGCCCGGAAGGGATCGCCTGGCCGGAGAATGACGAAGGGTTGCCGAGCTTCCGGCTTGAACATCTGACCGTCGCCAACGGTATTGAACACCAGAACGCCCATGACGCGATGGCCGACGTATACGCCACCATCGCCATGGCGAAGCTGGTGAAAACCCGGCAGCCGCGGCTGTTTGATTATCTCTACAGCCACCGCAATAAGCGCAAGCTGGCGACGCTTATCGACGTGCCGCAGATGAAGCCCCTGGTGCATGTCTCCGGCATGTTTGGCGCCGCGCGCGGCAACACCAGCCTGGTGGCGCCCCTGGCCTGGCATCCGGAAAACCGCAATGCGGTGATTATGGTCGATCTGGCGGGCGATATGGCGCCGCTGCTGGAACTGGATGCCGATGCCCTGCGCGAGCGGCTTTACTACAATGGGTTCTTTAGCGATGCCGACCGCGCGGCGATGAAAATCGTGCTGGAAACCGAACCGCGCAATCTGCCGGCGCTGGATATTACCTTCGCCGATAAGCGTATCGAACGCCTGCTGTTTAACTACCGGGCGCGCAACTTCCCCGGCACGCTCGATGAACATGAGCAGCAGCGCTGGTTAGAGCACCGTCGTCAGGTGTTTACGCCAGAGTTTTTGCAAGCCTATGCCGATGAGCTGCAGATGCTGTATCAACAGTATGCGGATGATAAAGAGAAGCTGGCGCAGCTGAAGGCGCTGTGGCAGTACGCACAGGATATTGTCTGATTGGCTGAAATACCCGGGTTGCGGCTAACGCCTTACCCGGGCTACAAACGATGACCGGGGAGGACGCCTGACCGTAGGCCCGCGCAAGCGCAGCGCCGCCGGGCATTGCGTCCCCAGTTCGTGCTTACCTTTTTGCCCGGTGGCGGCTTCGCCTTACCGGGCCTGGGCGCTGGTACCAGAGTAGCCCGGGTAAGACGCCTCGCGTCGCACCCGGGAACGTTGCTTAGCTTTTCGCGCGGCTGGCGATGATTTCATCCGCCACATTACGCGGCGCTTCCGCGTAATGGTGGAACTCCATGCTGTAGGTTGCCCGTCCCTGCGACATCGAGCGCAGCGTGGTGGAATAACCAAACATCTCCGCCAGCGGCACGTCGGCGCGGATGATCTGGCTGCCGAAGCGCTCTTCCATCCCCTGCACCATCCCGCGACGGGAAGAGAGATCGCCCATAATATTCCCGGCGTACTCTTCCGGCGTCTCCACCTCGACGTGCATCACCGGCTCAAGGATCACCGGGTCCGCTTTGCGCGCGCCCTCCCGGAAGCCGAAGATCGCCGCCATGCGGAACGCCATCTCCGAGGAGTCCACGTCGTGGTACGACCCGAAGGTCAGGGTCGCTTTCACGTCAACCACCGGATAACCCGCCAGCACGCCGGTGCCCATCGCTTCGCGCAGCCCTTTCTCCACGGAAGGGATGTACTCGCGCGGCACCACGCCGCCTTTGGTGGCGTCCTCGAAGACGAAACCGCTGCCCGGCTCCAGCGGCTCCAGGGTCAGCACGACGTGGCCATACTGCCCTTTGCCGCCGGACTGGCGCACAAATTTGCCTTCCACGTCCGTCACTTTCTTGCGCAGGGTTTCGCGGTAGGTGACCTGCGGACGGCCAATGTTGGCCTCGACGCCAAACTCGCGCTTCATCCGGTCGACAATGATCTCCAGATGCAGCTCACCCATGCCGGAGATAATCGTCTGGCCGGACTCTTCATCGGTATGCAGACGGAACGACGGATCTTCCGCCGCCAGCCGCTGCAGCGCGATGCCCATTTTCTCCTGGTCCGCTTTGGTCTTCGGCTCGATGGCCAGCGAAATCACCGGCTCCGGAAACTCCATCCGTTCGAGGGTAATCACCGCATCCGGATCGCATAACGTATCGCCGGTGGTCACATCCTTCAGACCGACGCAGGCCGCGATATCCCCGGCGTGCAGTTCGTCAACTTCGTGACGATCGTTGGCCTGCATCAGCACGATACGCCCGATGCGCTCTTTCTTGCCCTTCACCGGGTTCCACACCGCATCGCCTTTCTTCAGCGTCCCGGAGTAGACGCGGATAAAGGTCAGCTGGCCGACGTAGGGGTCGGTCATCAGTTTGAACGCCAGCGCCGACAGCGGCTCATCGTCGCTCGGATGGCGTTCCGCCGGCTGGCCTTGCTCATCAACGCCCTGTATCGCCGGAATATCCAGCGGCGACGGCATCAGCTCCACCACCGCATCGAGCATGCGCTGCACGCCTTTGTTTTTAAAGGCGCTCCCGCAGAGCACCGCCTGGATCTCCCCCTTCACCGTGCGTTGGCGCAGACCGACGACGATCTCCGCCTCGTCCAGCTCGCCGGTTTCCAGGTATTTATCCATCAGCTCATCGCTGGCTTCCGCCGCCGCCGAGACCATTTTCTCCCGCCACTGCTGCGCCGTCGCCAGCAGATCGTCTGGGACTGGCCCATAGCTAAAGGTCATGCCCTGGGTGGCGTCATCCCACAGGATGGCGCGCATTTTCACCAGGTCGACGACGCCGGTGAAATGCTCTTCGGCGCCAATAGGTATCACAATCGGCACCGGGTTAGCCTTCAGACGGTCGATCATCATCTGCACCACGCGGAAGAAGTCCGCCCCCGGGCGGTCCATCTTGTTGACGAAGGCCAGCCGCGGAACGTGGTATTTATTCGCCTGGCGCCAGACGGTCTCCGACTGGGGCTGCACCCCGCCGACGGAGTCGTACACCATCACCGCGCCGTCGAGCACGCGCATAGAACGTTCCACCTCAATGGTGAAATCCACGTGCCCCGGGGTGTCGATGATATTGATCCGGTGCGGCTCGAAGCTGCGGTCCATCCCCGGCCAGAAGCAGCTTACCGCCGCCGAGGTAATGGTGATCCCGCGCTCTTGCTCCTGGGCCATCCAGTCGGTGGTTGCCGCGCCATCGTGTACTTCACCCAGCTTATGGCTCATCCCGGTATAAAACAGGATGCGCTCGGTGGTGGTGGTTTTACCGGCATCGATATGCGCGGAGATACCGATGTTGCGATAACGTTCGAGAGGGATGGGTCGGGGCATGATGCGTCCTTAGTCGTTTTGACGGTCAGTCTGCGGTCGGAATGATCCGCAGTTCATTTAACTGCGTCTATCATAGTACAACTGTACGAGTATATTCGAACTATTTTTGCTATCATTACGATTGGGCAGGTTGCGGCGGCGCGCGTGGTATCAGAACCGGAGTTTGGGTATAGTAGCCGCCAGCCGCCGATATGGGCTGCGGCTACCATGCGCCGCGCCACCGCCGACATAGGATTATTATGATCGCCAATCACCCCGAACGAGAACAAATTCGCCTGGAAAATGTCCTTTCCGCGCTCGGAAACCCGCTGCGACTGGAGATCATTCGTACGCTGGCCGACGGCAGCGAGCTGAGCTGCAACGCCCTGCGCCAGGAGGAGGTGGCCAAGTCCACCATGACCCACTCTTCGTACTGCGGCACCGGGTTGCGGAAGCTTTTGGTCACGCAGGCCAGGTAGACCAGACCGATACCGGCCCAGATCAGGCCCAGAATCATCGAGCTCTCTTCCAGGTTGACCCACAGCGCGCCAACGGTCAGGGCGCCGCACATCGGCAGGAACAGATACTGGAAGTGGTCTTTCAGCGTCTTGTTGCGTTTCTCACGGATCCAGAACTGGGAAATCACCGACAGGTTAACGAAGGTAAACGCCACCAGCGCACCAAAGTTAATCAGCGCCGTCGCCATCACCAGGTCGAAGTTAATCGCCAGCAGCGCAATCGCGCCGACCAGGATGATGTTCATCGCCGGAGTGCGCCAGGTCGGGTGCACGTAGCCGAAGAAGCTTTTCGGGAACACGCCGTCGCGGCCCATCACGTACATCAGACGCGCCACGCCAGCGTGCGCCGCCATACCGGACGCCAGTACGGTGATGGTGGAGAAGATCAGCGCGCCAACCTGGAAGGCTTTACCTGCCACGTAGAGCATAATTTCCGGCTGTGACGCATCCGGATCTTTAAAGCGCGAGATATCCGGGAAGTACAGCTGCAGGAAGTAGGTGGCAAAGATGAAGATCAGGCCGCCGATCAGCGCGGTCAGGAAGATCGCGCGCGGAATGACGCGCTCTGCATCTTTGGTCTCTTCAGACAGGTTGCTGATGCCGTCGAAACCGGTAAACGAGAAGCACAGGATCGTCGCCCCGGTAATCATCGGGATCACGTGCGCGTCACCGGACCAGAACGGACGGCTGCTGGCCAGCGTACCGGCGCCCTCGCCTTCAAACACGCCATAAATCACCATGCCGAGGATAACGGCAATCAGCACCACCTGCAGCACCACGATCACGGTGTTGAAGTTGGCCACGGATTTAATGCTGCGCAGGTTAAAGGCGGTCATAAAGGCGACCAGCGCGATAACAAACACCCACGACGGAATCGAAGGCACCAGCGCTTCAAAATAGATTTTCGCCAGCAGAATGTTGATCATCGGCGCGAACAGGTAGTCGAGCAGCGAGTGGAGTAGCGTTATGCGACATAGTTATCCCCTTTTACGGTGAACGCCAGCGCGTAAGCAAAAAATTGCCCCATTTCTTTCTATTCCTCAGCGACAACGACTGTCGGTTTTTAGTAAATATCTATCCGGTACGAAGCCCGGCCTCTTGGTATTGAATGATGTGTCTTTCGACCAAAAAAATAACCGACACTTTAAAAAAAGCGTCGGCTAGTCTCTGGTTTTCAGGCCGCATATTTTGCAACAAATTCATCGGCGTTGACAAGATGTTATGAAGTTCATTGCGTAAGCATAATTTTTAACGTGCTAATATCTATACGGTTTCCGTATGATAAATTGTAAAAATAGCACTATTTGCTAATAGCGTTTCCCGCCACCATTTGCCAGCCAAACCGCAGGTGGCGTCATTCCAGGCGATCCACGCGCGTTGACGAGGCGATAGCCCGCGCACGGTCATGCAGACCAGCTCGCCGCTGTCCAGCAGACCCTGCACCTGATAGCGCGGCAGGCACCCCCAGCCCAGCCCCAGGCGCAGCAGCGCCAGCTGCCCCGCGGCGTCACACACCGTCAGGGTCTCCTGATCGCTGAGTAGCGCCCCGCCCTCGCCGGTGGCCACCGCCCGGTAACGGCGCAGGGTTCGCCAGCTCAACGGTGCGCGGTGTCGCGCCAGCGGATGCTGTGGGGCAACGACCAGCAGCAGCTCCAGCTCGCCGAGGGGGAGATAGTCATAACCGCTCAGCGGCGGCGGCTCGCCGAGCGCCCCCAGCAGCAGATCGGCCTGCCCGTCAGTCAGCGGCCGCCAGTCCAGCAGGGAGGGGTTCAGCGTGAAGTGCAGCCGGGTCAGCGGCTGTTGTTGATAAAATGCAGCGATTGGCGGCGAGAGCAGCGCTACGGGAAAGGTGCTATCCACCGCCAGACGAAGGCTATTCTCCCACCCCTGCTGCAGCTTAACCGCCCGGATCTCCAGTTCGCGGGCAATATGCAGCACCTCCCGCCCTTTCTCCAGCAGCATCTGTCCGCTGGGGGTAAAGCGCGCGCGATGGCCGCTGCGGTCGAGCAGCTGAATATTGAGATCGCTTTCCAGGCGGTGAATGGTGTAGCTCAGCGCCGAGGGCGTTTTAAAGAGCTTTGCCGACGCCGCGGCAAAGCTCCCCTCTTTTTCCAGGGCATCCAGGATCACGAGGACATCCAGCAGTGGTTTCATCGCTACCCCCTTACGGTATGCGAATCACCGCTGGCGGATCACTCCATCGGCATCACCAGCGGATCGGGGTACTGGTACTCAAACCCCAGCTCATTGCAGATACGATTGCCATCTACAATCTTGCCCTGGCCGCCGTCCGGGCTGTCGCTGAACACCGGCGGCGGCAGACCGAGCTCGCGGGCCATCTGCGGATAAAAGAGGCCGCGCGCCGGATGGCGGGGCGCACATAGATTATAGATGTGCCCGCCCTTCGGGGCCTGCAGCAGCAGTTCGATAGCGGCCACCACATCCTGCAAATGCACCAGATTGACCACGTGCTGGCCATCCGGCGCCGACTTGCCGGCGAAAAAACGTCCCGGATGGCGGGAAGGCCCCACCAGCCCGGCCAGGCGCAGAATATCCACCGACGTCCCCGGCAGGTTGTGCAGCCAGTCCTCCAGCTCCTTGAGCACCTGTCCGCTAGCGGTTTGCGGCAGACGCGGGGAATTCTCCTTCACTGTACCGTTGACGTTGCCATACACCGAGGTGGAGCTGGTGAAGACGATCCGCGGAATATGGTACGCCAGCGCGGTATCGACGATCTCCTGCACCGCCTGTAGATAAAACCCTTCCCCTGCCCCGGTACGCCGGGCCGGCAGGGTGATCACCAGCGCATCGACGTTCATCAGCGCGTCGAGGTCCTCGGTATCACAGACCAGCTGCGGCTCCAGGCGCAGCGGATAGCTGTCGATCCCGCACATCCGCGCCGCCTCCACGCCATCCTGCGTAGTTTTACTGCCGGTAACCTGCCAGCCTCGCGCCGTCAACGACAGCGCCAGCGGCATCCCCAGCCATCCCAAACCGACTATCGCGACCTTTTTCATCCCAGGCTCCTGACTCTTTCGCTGTGCTGATTACAGGCTACGCCAGCCAGCGGCAACTGACAATTTCTTCGCTCAATATGAAATGAATTAATGATAGAAAAAAGCCCTTGCTTTCTGCGGCGGAAGTGGTTTAGGTTAAAGGACATCAAATGCATAGTCATTCACAGAGAATTTTTATGAACCGCGTTCAATTTAAACACCACCATCATCACCATCATCCTGACTAGTCTTTCAGGCGATGTGTGCTGGAAGACGTTTGGATCTTCCAGTGGTGCAT
>PPYF01673114.1_pt1 | contig 12233 bp, 4 predicted proteins | sample 1559871 | NCBI WGS metagenome assembly PPYF01 (sample SAMN08240021, study PRJNA423297) | Human gut metagenome, whole genome shotgun sequencing project. | reverse complement strand
GCTGTGATTTTTTTTAAAGTTTATTGAAAATCAAGTAATTCCGTTTCCTTAGTTCCTTCAGAACTACTCTTGCAGCTATTGTGTTGATATTCAATGTAGTTGAATATGATAACGACAAAAAGAAATTTCCATTTAAAGCCGTTAAAACAAACTTTAAATGGAAATTTTCTACTTCATTTCTACCCAAATCACTACTTTGCACAAAGAAATAAGGGAGTATTACATTCCGTAAAAGAATGAGAACTTTCAATAATTGGTGGGAAAGTTTTTCATCTTACAAATGAAAACAGCATCGGCTCATTGTTTTAGAAAGTCCTTATCTTTTTCAAGAAGAATCAACTCTTTACTTACATATAAATAATATTTGCAAAATAATTCTATGTATAGTCCTGAAGGTCAAAATAAAACAATCCCCTTGTTTTTACAGGAAAAACAAGGGGAACTGTTATTCTTTAATTTTATTTTCAGTTCTTCGGTCCTTTGCCAAAATCAGGATTTTCTTTATCCATCCATACACGTTCGTCATGCAAAACTTGTGGATTTTTTGCATTTGTACCTTGATATGTATAACCTTGTGCTTTATATGCAGCGATAGTTATGTCATGTAACTGATCTGATTCCAAAGGCTCCATAACAGCAAATCTTCTAGGGATAGGATAAGAGTCACCCAATTGTTCGTCAAATTCCTTACGCGGTAAAATGGAACTATTCTTCATAGGAACACCAGAACGCATAATGTTAACATATTGATCAATCGGTGCATTAAAATAATGGAGATATTCTTGGATATACACTTTTTCCAAATCAGAAGCTTTATCTCCACTTAAATTATAAGCCTCTTTCTTAAGCAGTTCTGTCAGCCATTCCTCTTGCAGCTTAATGGAAACATCATGAGGGTCATTTACATAAGGACTGTCATAATAAGGTATATGATTCTGACCGGCAACATAATCATATCCTTTTACTGAAGCAGTGATACCGTCTGTAAAATACTCTTGGGCACTTTTTTGTCCATTCCAAGTAGCTCCCAACAGGGTGAATTCAGCCAAGAAGAAATTGGTTTCCGCTGCCGAAAAATACAGACCATACCAGCCATATTGTTGAGTGTCCTGAACCGGAGTAACATCCGGAGCATCCGGATAAGTATATGTCAACAAACCTTTTACCATTTCTTGATTCCGGTAAGTACACGGATAATAGCTTTTCTTGGCACCAGCTGCCGAGTACAAAACAAACAATTGTCCTGTGGGGTCAAAATAATCCTCGTATTTGTCCATCTGTCCTGCACCTATTTCTACAGGAAGACCATAATAACGTACCCAAGGTTCACCTGGGCCACCCCATTCTTTAAAGACTTTCTTTCCATTTTTAACCTCAGAAATTACATTCTTTTCTACAAAATCCGGCATTTCTCTTTTTTGATCAAAATAAGCCTGCACAACATTAGAATTGTAGTCATTCTTTTGGAAGAAATAAAGCAAACGCGGATCTTTGTTGTTTACCAAAAAGTCTATAAGATGTTGCGTACCTACTCCTACAGAAAAATCATTATTCCAATTGTTATCGAACTTACCCTTGTTATATACAAAGTCATCATCCGTAGTAGCAATTAAGCCAACAGGACTTTCTGCCACCTGTTTTACTATTTCAAAAGCACGGTTCCGGTCTTTGTTTATCAAACGGGCTGCAATTTTCAATTTCAAAGAATTGGCCAGTTTGCCCCATTTTTTCAAATCACCTTTATAAATAAAGTCCTGATTATTCAAAACATCTTTGATTTCGTTACTGCTCAGATAATTAATAGTCTGGTCCAGTTCTTTCAGCCATACTTCCAAAAGTTCCTCTTGAGTGTCATACTTAGGCAATAACAAAGGAGGATTGGTATATCTGGCTTGTTCTGCTTCTGTATATTGACGTGAGCCATATAGGTCGGCATCTTGGATACTTAAATAAACCAACAAAGGATTACAAAGATATTGGATATATTCATAAGTCGCTTTTTCCTCTTCAGGCAACTGGCTGATTTGATATCGAATCTCATTAGCATAACGAAGAACTTCGTTTACTTCATAACCACAACCATTGGCTTCATCAGTCGGACGATTTGAACGAGTTGTATTACCTCCTGATGAAACTGTTGTTTGCGACCAGGTAGAAAGATCATTAAATCCTCCAAACCACTGTGCATAATCTCCCGGTTGGAAAGAAGCCTCACATTTAGTGAACAGGAAACGAATATCAGGCTTTGTAATAGTAGACGGATCTGAATTTAATTCAGAGAATTCATCTACACAGGAAGTAAACATTACACTTCCTAAAAGCAGTGCGGCTGCTAAAGTTCTATATTTCATTGTTGATAATTCTTTTAAAGTTAACAATTAGAAATTGGCATTAATTGTAAATATGTAACTTGCCGTATAAGGCTCGAAACCACGAATACGGAACTCTGAAGCTGAATTAGAACGTACAGATTCCGGATTCAGGTTATTAGGTAATGAATTATACAGATATCCCAAATTACGTGCACTGAATGACAGGTTCAATCCTTTTGCACCCAGTTTGTGACTGATGCTATTAGGCAAACGATAATTTATAGTAATATTACGCAAAGCGATATAACTCAACTTGTGTACCCAAATGTCATCAATTGTCTGTGCTCCCCATGAATAATTATTTCCATACCATGAACCGGCATGAGTGGGTTCCAGTTTTCCTTCCTGTACCAGCTGTGCGTAAGACAGTCCGCTGACATCCATTTTTGTTCCATCCACCAAGGTTGCAATTGTTCCTTCTTTAAAAACACCTTCCGGAATCATACCATCAGTATATTGAATACCTTTGGAATCGGCATATTGACTAGTCCAAGTCATACCTCCATGTTCCGGGTCACGGTATTGCAAAGAGCTTTCTGTCCAACCGGCCTGAGTTCCGTATAAGTTACAGTAAGATGCCACCAAACCTCCAAAACGCATGTCCAGTCCGACATTCAAACTTAAATCTTTCCAAGTTAATGTTGTTGCTACAGATCCCAGAAAATCCGGTGTCATGTTGCCCACTACTTCCGCTGTTTTGCTTTGTGCTCTATATGCGCCTCTCCAGCTGTCATCCCACTCCAACAAAGGTACACCGTTTTCATTACGTGCCTGAGTGACATCTGACATCAACACACCATAAGACTCACCGACTTTTGCTACAGAGCCGATATGATAGTCGTATGCGTTTACATAACCGGACAATTCAATATAGTTGGCAACATTAGGATGCAAGGATACAATTTTACTTCTGTTTCGTGTATAAGTGAAGTCCAGATCCCACTGCCAGTCTTTAGTTTTGATAGGAGTGGTATTTAATGCGATTTCAATACCTGAGTTTTGGATATTACCAGCATTTACCAACTGTTGGGTAACACCGGAAATAGCAGGAACATTGATTTTCATAATCTGGTCTGTGGTATTTTCCTTATAATAAGTGAAATCCAAATTCAAACGATTATTAAAAGTACGGAAATCCAAACCTATTTCCCATGAATTCTTACGTTCCGGTTTAAGGTCGGCAATCTTCATCAGTTTGTCCAGTTCATTGGTATAGATATTGCCGTCATACATTTCCATTGTGGCAAAAGAATACGTCTGATTGACAGCGTATGGGTCTGTATCATTACCTACTTGTGCCCATGATGCACGAAGTTTTGCCAAGTTAATCCATGAAGGCATACTTTCGCGGAAAGTTTCATTAATCAACCATGAACCTGATACAGAAGGATAGAAGTATGAGTGATTACCTGTACGATTGGCATATACCAATGCAGAAGACCAGTCATTACGTCCTGTAACATCCAAATAGACTTGATTCTTCCATCCTAAATTTAAAGCAAAAATGGCAGAAATAATTCTTTTGCTGCCCGATATGGTCGATTCGCTCTTTTTAGTCTTTTTTGAGTTCTCCACGAACCATTCTCCAGGCACCACCATTCCTCCGTCAGTTGATACTTTTGAATGTTGGGAAGAGGTGTTGTAATACTCAAATCGTGCGAATCCACCGAGTGAAAAATCTTTTATCTGCTTGCTGGCAGTAAAAGTTCCCCCTACGGTAAATTGTTCTTTTATATCTTGCGTAATACCATAATATCCTCCTTCGTTTGCATAACCGGAACCTAATTGCTTATCTTCTATAGAAGTATAATAACGGTTCATATTAGCGTCTGCTTTAAACTTCAGCCAATCTGTCATCTTTACATTTACTTCAAATGTAGGACGAATAACAGTTTCCTTCCGTACATAATCGTAATTATCTACTTTGAAGAAATAATTTTTAGCGCTGGAAGGAACCGAACCATATTGGTCACCATAGCTGGTACTGGCAATACCACCATGCTCACCTAAATATTTGTTCCGGAAATAATCTACGTCAAATAGCGGGTTAATCACATTGGTATTTGCATTGACAAACAATTCACCCGCATTCAGTTGTGCATTACGCGGTTTTGAGTTGGCAAAGCTAAAAGAAGCAGCAACATCCACCCAATCCCATTCTGATTTACTGTAAACTGATGTTCATCCCACATACTTCCATTTTGGTCGGCATCAGATTGTCCCGGCATGTATCCTGGACCATATAAAGTTTGAATATCCGGAGTCTTGAAAGCATGGTCAATACCAAATGTTTGAGAAACGCTGATACCCAGCCCTTGTGTACCCTTACCGGATTTGGTGGTGATTACAACCGCACCATTCAAACCGCGGGAACCATACAATGCTGTTGCCGCAGCACCTTTCAATACTGATACAGTTTCAAAATCATCAGGATTTAAGTTTTTCAACTCATTACCATAGTCGCTGGCGTTGTTGGCACCTGCGTCCCAGTCTGCTGTCGTATTACCAGATACACCGTTATCCAGAATCACTCCATCCACCACATAGATAGGCTGGTTGTTGGAACTTAAGGTTGAAGCTCCACGAATCTGTATCTTGGTACCACCAAACAAACCACCATCTGATCCTGAGATTTCAACACCGGCTACTTTACCTTGCAATGCGGCTACCGGAGAAATGGTATTGGCAGCTTTTAATTCATCTCCCTTCACTTCAGTAACTGCATATCCCAAAGCTTTTTCTTCACGCTTCAATCCCAAAGCTGTAACCACAACTTCACCTAACTGTTGCGTATCATCTTTTAAAGTTACATCAATAGGCTGTCCGGTCCACTGCTCCGGTAGAGGCACCCATTAGGAACAGCAACATACTGACTGATTTTAGTCGTTTTAACATAGCTGTGATTTTTTTAAGTTTATTGAAAATCAAGTAATTACATTTTCTTAGTTCCTTCAGAACTACTCTTGTAGCTATGTATCTGAATATCAATGTGTTTTATTTTTATGCCTCAAAAAGAAAAATTGTATTTAAAAGTCTATAGAAGGACTTTTAAATACAATTTTCTATCTATTTTCTACCGAAAAGAGCACTAATATAGAAAGCCGAATAACCATAATGGTATTTTATTATTTATTCCATACTCTATATCATCAGCGACAATATATGCATCAGAAAGTCCATTTATTTGTTGTTTACCTTTATGTCTACCACCGACTTCAAAAGTATAGCGTCCATCAATAAAGAAATCACTCTCTTTAGAAACGTTTATTCTGTGGCAATAACGCAATTGGTTGGCAAAAAAAGTTTCCCTGACATTTCCAATATCAATCTGACTGGCAGACAATGCATACATTAAATTAGGATTCTCCAAAAACAGTTTATCAGGTTTTTGCAAGCGGCTTATGCCGGAGCCTTCTTTTTGGAGATTCATAGTCAGACAGCTGTCATGGAGGGCATCCAGATAGGCCAGCAATGAATTACGTGAGATTCCTATCCGTTCACTTAGTTTGCTGACATTAGGAATAAAAGGCGCCGACTCTGCAATGATATATAGTAACTGCTTAATTTTAGTTGTATATGAAATATCAACCCCTCTTAACTGTGGAATCTCCAATTCCACAATCAGATTGACCACTTCATTTATTCTTGAATAATAAAGAGCGGGTAATTCATTGTAATAAGGATAATATCCATGTTTCAAATAATCAGAAAAATGTTTCAGAACTTTAACTTTGTCTACTATCCCGACAGATAATGCCAGATGATTGTCCAATATATTATTTAAAGTCAATATCGGCAATGATAGTTTTTCATTCCAGTTTAAATACTCGCGAAAAGAAAAACCTTGCATTTCATAAACAATAGCCCGCCGGCTTAAATCCGATTTGGCATTTAAGATTTCAAGCAAGGACGAACCTGTAAAGACTACATGAAGTTCAGGTAAGTCATCATAAATATTTTTCAGTTCTTGAGACCAGTTGGGGTATTTGTGTACTTCATCCAGAAACAGATATTTTCCTCCCCGCTTTACAAAATCGGAAGCTAAATCATAAAGTTTATGTTCACTGAACCAAATATTATCCACACTGGCATAAAGTACGGTTTTATCCATTGGAAGGTTCAGTTTGATATACTGCAACAATAAAGTTGTTTTTCCAACTCCCCGGGCCCCCTTTATACCGATAAGACGAGCTTCCCATTCTATCTCATTCATCAGGCTACGTACAAAAGAAGTATTTGTTATAGCCAGTTTCTTGATAAAGGATTCAAATAATCGTTCCATTTCTTCTTTTTGTTTATCACACATTACAAAAATAGTAATAAATTGTTCATCGCGATAAACAAAACGAGTTTTTTTTAAAGTTGCAGCAATAAAATGCTCACATTGCCATTTGTTTAAATAAAGTTCAGACCTTCGCCCAAGTGTACTGCCCTTTTTTATTTGGCTTATGTTAAGTGGCTCTATGACCTATGCATAATATGCTTTGCCGATATCAGAATATCAAATGATTTTGGGTATAATAAAAAAGGAAGAGAATATATCACATAACCTCTTCCTTTTTTATTAATAAACTTGGACTAGCGTCATATTTCAGACTGTTTTTTCATTAATTCAAATTAGGTCCTTCGCCAAATTGCGGATTTCCTTCATCTACCCATACACGCTGAGAGTTTAGTTTGTCAGGATCTGCATTGTCAGTACCATAAGAGAACCCTTGCGCTTTATATGCTGCAATTGTAATATCACGCATCTGATCTGTAGGAGCAGGTTCACTTACTTTGAAACGTCTCGGAATTAATGTTGAATAATCCAATAAATCACTAAATTCCTCCCAAGGTAATAATGTACTGTTTTTCATGGGAATACCGGAACGACGTACATTTATAAACTGATCAAGAGGGCTCATTATATAGTGGATGTACTGCTGAATATATACCTTTTCCAAATCAGATTTAGTATCACCAGTTAATTTGAAAGCATCATGAGAGAGCATTTCATTAACCATGGTATCATCAATCTTAATAGTAGCATCGAGCGGGTCATTTACACAAGTACGTGAATAATAAGGAACTTGATTGAGTTCCGCTGCTTTGTCATATACATAAGCAGATAAACGACAACCTTCTGTCAGATATTCTTGAGCCGATTTAGGTGCATTAGCTCCTAATAATTTAAATTCAGCTAATAATAATTGTACTTCTGCTGCTGAGAAATAAATGCCATACCATGGGGTTATTTGAATATCTTTATCAGGTGTTACATCCGGTGCATCTGGATAAGTGAAGTCATAAATACCTTTTACTAATTCCTGATTGCGGAATGACAGCGCTTCATAATCTCTTGTTCCACCTGCGGAAGTTTTTAACTGGAACAATAAACCTGTAGGGTCAAAAATCCATTTGTTATTCTCTTCCAAGCCAGCACCAATCTTTAAAGGGGCTCCGTAATAACGTACCCATGGTTCGCCTGGACCTGTCCAGCCTTTAAATTTACCGTCTTCGATAATAGCGTTTTCGGCGATATAAGGAGGAATTTCTTTACCTTGATCCAAGAATGCTTGTATTACAGCTCCGTTAAACTCATTCTTTGTGAAGGCACTTAACAGACGTGTGTCGCGGTTGTCTTTCATAAAGTCAATTAATAAATCATGTCCGGCACCTTGAGGGAAATCATTGTTCCAGTGATTGTTTGTTCTTCCGCGATTATAAATAAAATCATCAGTTGCGGATTCTAATATACCAGCCTGATTGGCTATGACTTCATTTGCTATCTTAATGGCTCTGTTTCTGTCTTTATTAACAAGACGTGCTGCTAGCTTTAATTTTAAAGAGTTGGCGAATTTCGCCCATTTTTTGACATCGCCATTGTATATGAAATCCTGATTACCTAAGATATCGCTAATATTATTAGTCGTAAGATAGTTAATAGCCTCGTCCAATTCCTTCAACCAATAATCATATAATTCTTCCTGTGTGTCAAATTTGGGATACAATGTGCCTCCATAACGAGCCATCTCTGCTTCCGTGTATTGAAGTGAGCCATACATATCGCTATCACCCATTGCCAGAAAGACAGCTAAAGGATTACATAGATATTGAATATATCCATAACGTGCTTTATCTTCATCAGACATTTGAGAAATTTGATAACGTAAATCATTTATCATACGTAAAGTATCATATATATTCGATCCTGTACTACCTTGCTCGGTTATCAGATTAAAACTGTCTACATTACCACTTGGGCTAACAATACACTGTCCCCAAGCACCAATACGCGGAAAATCATAATACCATGCAGAATAATCCATCGGTTCGAATTGATATAGGCATTCCGTGAATAAAAAACGGATATTAGGAGTTGAAATGTCACCTTCACTTGAGTTTATATCTTTAAACTCATCGGCACAAGAGGATAAAAGTCCTGCACCTAAAATGCATGAAGCAAATAAATATTTTAATTTCATACTAATTCAATTTTATATTGTTAAAGCATTATGCATTAGAATTCGGCATTAATAGTAAACGTATAGTTTCTAATATATGGTTCATAACCACGGATACGGAATTCTGCAGATCTATTACCACGAACACTTTCCGGGTGAACGTTATTAGGCAATGAATTATATATATAGCCTACATTGCGTGCTGCTAAACTTAAATTCAAACCTTTAGCACCAATCTTTGATGCTATGCTTTTAGGCATACGATATGACAATGTGATATCACGAAGAGCTATGTAACTTAACTCATGCACCCAGTCATCATTAACGACACCTTCGCCCCAAGAATTTCTAAACACATGATATGCACTAGCATGGGTCGGTTCGATAATACCTGCATCAATAGCTTGCTGATGGGTCATACCACTGATGTCATGTGATTTGCCATCAATACCTGTAGCTGAAGTACCCGGGGCAAACACTCCTTCTAAAATAACACCATCTTCATAGGTGATTCCATTGCTACCCCCTGCATACTGACTTGTCCAAGTCAAACCACCACTTGCCGCATCACGATATTTTAAAGACGTTTTAGTCCAGCCGGCATTTGAACCGTAACGGTTGCTATACATAGCTACTAAACCACCGATACGCATATCAAGACCTACATGTAAACTTAAATTTTTCCAGCGCAGGCTTGTTGACATAGAACCTAAAAAATCCGGTTGCATATCACCCAATTCCTGAACCACTCCACTTCTACGTTCGTATACAGCACGACGCGTATCACTGTAGTTCAACAAAACTCGCCCTTGATCGTCACGAGCAGGAAGAATATCAGTCATTAACATACCATAACTTCCACCAACTTTAGCAACAGAACCAATACGGTAGTCATAGGCGTTTACTTGACCTGCAAGTGAAATATATTCAGCTGCATCCGGATGGAGTTCTACAATCTTACTCGTATTTTTGGTCCATGTGAAATCTAGTCCCCATTCCCAATCTTCATTTTGGAAAGGAATAGTATTCAAAGCTAACTCTATACCTTGATTCTGAATATTACCAGCATTAATCAATTGTGTACTGATACCTGATACCCAAGGAGTTGCTATTTCCATTATTTGATCTTTGGTATTTTCTTTATAGTAAGTTACATCCAAATTCAGACGGTTTTTAAATGTACGGAAGTCCAAACCAATTTCCCAAGCATTTTTACGTTCCGGTTTTAAATTGGAGGCTTTCATTATTGTATTTAAAGTATTGGTATAAATATTCCCGCCATTAGGCAATTCAATTGTACCAAATCCATAAGCCTGGTTTACATAATAAGGATCGGTATCATTACCTACTTGTGCCCACGAGCCACGAATCTTAGCGAAAGAGATCCATTCGGGCAATTGCTCACGGAATGTTTCACTAATAATCCAAGAACCTGAAACTGAAGGGTAAAAATAAGAATGATTACCTGTACCATTAGCATAAACTAATGCAGAAGACCAATCATTACGTCCTGTAACATCCAAATAGACTTGATTCTTCCATCCTAAATTTAAAGCAAAAATGGCAGAAAGCATACGTTTTTCGCTTTTCAATCCACCATCGGATTTTTTAGGATTCTTTGAGTTATCAACGAACCATTGTCCAGGAACCACCATACCTCCGTCAGTATTTACAGAATATTCATATCTGCTAGTATTATAATATTCAAAGCGTGCAAAGCCACCAATATAATAATCTTTTATAGTTTTGTTCCAAGTAAACGAGCCACCAAAAGTGGTTTGTTCCTTTGTGTTTTGCCAAATTTTATAATAGCCTCCATCATTGGCATATCCGGTTCCTAATTCTTTGTTATCACCACGATTGTAGTAATAATTCATATTAGCATCAGCTTTAAATTTCAGCCAGTCGGTTATTTTCATATTAACTTCAAAAGTAGGGCGTACAACTGTTTCTTTTTGGCGATAATCATATTTATCAATTTCGAACCAATAGGTTTTACCAGGAACATTTCCATAGATGTCACCATAATCAGTACTTGCCACTCCACCATGTTCACCGAGATATTTGTTACGGAAATATTGGGGGTCATAATTGGGAGTCCATGTTCCGTTTACGAAATTTTCACCGATATTGCGTGCTGCATTTCTTGGCGTTGAATTAGAAAAATTCACAGAAGCTGCAACATCTACCCAATCATTTAATTTATGTGTTGCTTTTACCAAGAAAGAATAACGCTCAAATGTATTATTCGGAGTAGTGGATTCAGCATGTTTATAAGACATGGAAGCATAGAATGTGGTTTTGTCATTACCACCATGAATAGCTAGATTTGTATTGGTGTTGAAACCTATTTGATACATATCCAACATATTATTTTTATGTGGGGAATAAGTAGTCATTGTACCGTCATAATTTTCAATTTGACTACCGTCATATTTAGGACCAAATCCAGTTCCCCAAGTTCCAATTAAGGTATGTTGTCCAGCTGAGTTCACTTGGAATTGTGTTGGTTGCCAGATATTACCATCACCATCTGCGTCATAACGTCCTACATACGGACCATCACCATAGACAGTCTGAATATCTGGAGTTTTATATGCATGGTCGATACCGAATGTTTGAGAGAAACTGATACCTAATCCACTACCACCCTTGCCACTTTTAGTAGTAATTACAACAGCACCATTCAAACCACGAGAACCATAGAGTGCAGTCGCTGCGGCACCTTTTAAAACAGAAACTGTTTCAAAATCATCAGGATTTAGATTTTTCAATTCATTACCATAGTCACTGGAATTACTCCCCCAGTTCAAGTCATCATTACCAGATACATTATTATCCAGTATAACACCGTCTACTACATAAATAGGCTGGTTGTTATTGCCCATCGTGGAAGCACCACGGATTTGAATTTTGGCTGCGCCAAAGATACCACCATCTGAACTGGAAATTTCAACACCTGCTACTTTTCCTTGTAATGCAGTAACCGGAGAAATGGTGTTGGCTGCTTTCAATTCATCACCCCTTACTTCGGTAACGGCATAACCCAGCGCCTTTTCCTCACGTTTCAATCCTAGAGCGGTTACAACTACCTCACCCAACAATTGAGTATCATCTTTCAAAAGAACATCTAGAGGTTTCCCGGTCCATTTTATTTCTTGAGTAGCATAACCAACGAAAGAGATAACAATGATATCCCCTTCCTTTACATTACTTAAAGAGAAGTCACCGTCAAGCCCTGTGATAGTACCATTCGTAGTCCCTTTCACTACTACAGATGCACCGATAACACCTTCTCCCGTAGCATCCTTGACGATACCCGTACATGTCCCTGTCTGTTGTGTGATTTTCACATCGGTAACGCCGGGATTGGCGACCGCGTATGCTGCTCCGGTAGAGGCACCCATTAGGAACA
>PPYF01509369.1_pt1 | contig 12235 bp, 5 predicted proteins | sample 1559871 | NCBI WGS metagenome assembly PPYF01 (sample SAMN08240021, study PRJNA423297) | Human gut metagenome, whole genome shotgun sequencing project. | reverse complement strand
CCACCTCTTTTATATCATGTAGCAACAGTGATGAAAAAGGAGGAAGTCTGGAAGTGGCACAGGAATATCGTAATCTGGAGTTTGACGCTCGTGGAAGCAGGCAGACTATTCAGATAGACGGTCCGGCCGAATGGCATATCAGTACTTCGGAAAGTTGGTGTAAAAGTTCACATACTATCGGTGAAGGAAAACAATATGTAAATATCACAGTAGAGGCCAATGATACGCAGAAAGAGAGGACGGCTACCGTCACCGTTTCGGCGAGTGGCGCTCCTGATATTATTATCAATGTAAAGCAGTCCCTATATAGCGTACCTGCATACGATGAATACATTGCACCTGATAATACAGGGATGCGTGATTTGACTTCCATGCAACTGTCGGCATTGATGAAAGCCGGAGTGAATGTAGGGAATACATTTGAGGCGGTGATTGTGGGAAATGACGGAAGTCTTTCCGGCGATGAAACGTGTTGGGGAAATCCTACACCGAACAAGGTTCTTTTCGAGGGTATCAAAGCAGCGGGCTTTGATGTCGTGCGTATACCGGTAGCTTATTCTCATCAGTTTGAAGATGCGGCAACGTATAAGATTAAGAGTGCATGGATGGATAAGGTGGAGGCTGCCGTGAAAGCTGCGCTTGATGCCGGTCTCTATGTTATTATCAATATCCACTGGGAAGGTGGCTGGCTGAACCATCCGGTAGATGCCAATAAAGAAGCTCTGGATGAAAGACTGGAAGCGATGTGGAAACAGATCGCCTTAAGATTCAGAGACTATGACGACCGTCTGCTCTTTGCCGGAACCAATGAGGTGAATAATGACGACGCTAACGGTGCGCAGCCTACAGAGGAGAATTACCGGGTACAGAATGGTTTCAATCAGGTGTTTGTCAATACGGTTAGAGCTACCGGAGGACGTAATCATTACCGTCATCTGATTGTGCAGGCATATAATACCGATGTGGCGAAAGCGGTCGCGCATTTCACAATGCCGCTCGATATTGTTCAAAATCGTATTTTCCTGGAATGTCATTACTATGATCCTTATGATTTCACAATCATGCCTAACGATGAGAATTTCAAGAGTCAATGGGGAGCTGCGTTTGCAGGTGGAGATGTATCTGCTACCGGACAGGAGGGGGACATAGAGGCTACTTTAAGTTCGCTGAATGTATTTATCAATAATAATGTTCCTGTAATCATCGGCGAATATGGTCCGACATTAAGAGACCAGTTGACCGGAGAGGCTTTGGAGAATCATTTGAAATAATATTAACCATTTAAATAAGGTACAATGAATAAACACTTTCTTGGAAAATGTACATTTGTACATTGGTACTGTCTTGCGTTGGCAATATTACTTTGGTTGCCAATAATGATATTGGAGGCTGCTCCTTCACAGAACTTAAAGGTGTCCGGAATAGTAACTTCCGCGACTGACGGAGAACCGTTGATTGGGGTAAGCGTACAAGTGAAAGGTACGTCGACAGGAACTATTACAGACTTGAACGGTAAGTATACGCTGAATGTATCTACCGGACAGACGTTGGTCTTCTCCTACATCGGCTTTATGGAACAGCAGGTTGTTGCAACAAAACCTGTCATTAACGTAGTTCTGAAAGAAGATACTAAAACGTTGGATGAGGTGGTAGTTGTCGGCTATGGAACCATGAAACGAAGTGACTTGACAGGTTCAGTTGTTTCCGTGACCGGAGATGAACTGAAAAAGTCTGTTGTTACTTCTTTAGACCAAGCTTTGCAGGGGCGTGCAGTGGGTGTTTCCGTTACACAAAATTCGGGAGCCCCGGGTGGAGGTATCTCTGTGAGTATTCGTGGTATCAATTCCTTGAATGGTAACGAACCTCTGTATGTGATTGATGGTGTAGCGATTTCCGGTAATACGGACGGTAACTCCAGTGTACTGTCTTCCATTAACCCTTCGGACATCGTTTCTATGGAAATTCTGAAAGATGCTTCGGCTACAGCTATTTATGGTTCGAGAGCTTCCAATGGTGTGGTACTGATTACCACTAATCAGGGGAAAGCCGGTAAGACAAAGGTTTCTTATGAAGGATATTATGGTTTGCAGCAATTACCAAAGAAGTTGGATGTTTTAAATCTGCGCGAATATGCGGAGTATCAAAATCTACGCGCTCAAGTACTGGGCTTTGGTGACCGTGAGGAGTTTAAAGATCCCAGCTTACTGGGAGAAGGGACGAACTGGCAGGATGAGATTTTCCGTAATGCATCTATGCACAATCATCAGATTAATATCTCTGGAGGAAATGAGGGAACTACTTATTCACTTTCGGGTGGTTATTTGAGTCAGGATGGTATCGGTATCGGTTCTAGCTTCGAACGTTTCTCTGCCCGTGTCAATATGGATAATAAGATAACGAACTGGCTTTCTACCGGGTTGCGTGCTTCTGTTGCCAAGACGCAGCAGAACAATACGATCGACAATGGTAATATCATTCGCACGGCGATACAGCAGTTGCCTGAAGTACCGGCGAAGAATCCTGACGGTTCATGGGGAATGCAGTCAGAAAACATGTATGGTACTTACTTTACGAATCCGGTAGCAGAAGCGCTGATGCGTGAGAACTACGAAAAGGGATTACAACTCTATGTGGATTTCTTTGCTGATATTACACTTTACAAGGGATTAGTGTTCAGAGCTGAGTATGCAGGCAATTATTATTATAACAACAATTATCAGTATACTCCGTCTTATGACTATGGTCTTTATACCCAAGAGTCATTAGGTAGTCGTAGTGCCAGCAATGGTAGTAACTGGACGTTAAAGACTTATCTAACTTATACTAATACTTTCGGTCGACATCAAATTACTGCCATGGCGGGACATGAAGCGCAGGAGAATAATTGGGAATCACTTTCCGGCACCCGGAGTGACTATTTTCTCAACTCTGTTCACGAACTGGACGCGGGTAGCTCACTTACTGCAAAGAATAGTAGTTCCAAAGGTTCTTCTGCTATCGAATCTTACTTCGGTCGTGTTAACTACGGATTTGATGACCGTTATTTGTTGACACTTACTGTACGTGGTGACGGTTCTTCTACGTTTGCTCCGAACAATCGTTGGGGAATATTTCCATCGGCAGCTCTTGCATGGAAGTTAAAGAATGAGAAATTCCTGAAGAACGTCTCTTGGTTGGATAATTTGAAGTTACGTCTGGGTTGGGGATTGGTTGGTAATCAAGCGGCAGAAAACTATGCTTATGGTGTAAAGATGAGAACTGTGGCAACTATTTGGGGAAGCGGATATTATGCGGAGAACTATGGAAACGAAAACTTGAAATGGGAAGAGACTGAAGCATGGAATGCCGGACTAGACATTAATCTTTTTGGTAACCGGGTAGAACTGATTATTGACGGATATTACAAAAACACAGATAATCTGTTAATGAAAGCATCTCTTCCTTCTTATGTTAACGGTGTTATTTCCTCACCGTGGGTAAATGCGGGTGCTATGACCAATAAAGGTCTGGAATTCACGTTGAATACGGTTAATATCAATAAAAATGATTTCATGTGGAGATCAGGACTGACTATTTCATTTAATAGGAATGAGATTACAAAGCTTTACACAGAGACAGCAGGACTTTCCGGTACTATCAACAGTGAGACTTACACCTACTCGGAGGTGGGACAGCCAATAGGACAGTTTTACGGATATAACGTGATAGGCATGTTTACGAAGGAGGATGACTTTTACAAGCGGGATTCTTACGGTAATTATATTCTCGATAAAAATGGTGAGCGTGTGAAAGTGGCTATTCCAAAAGGAAAGAATATCTCTGAAAGTGAGATATGGGTAGGAGACTATATTTATGAGGATATTGACGACAATGGCGTTATTGATGAGAAAGACCGTACCTATTTAGGTAATCCCGAACCGAAGTTCTCTTACGGTTTTAACAACTCGTTTTCTTATAAAGGCTTTGATCTGAATATTTTCATCAATGGTGTATACGGTAATAAAGTGGTGAATATGCTACGTAAAGAATTTACCAATCCGATGAACAACAGTGGAATGTTGAAAGAAGCTGTTAATATCGCCCGTGTGGAACTGATCGATCCATCACAGCCGACTACGCTTTCCAATGTCTATGTCTCGAATGCCGGTTCGGCACAAGTACAGCGCATCACTGCTGCCAATGCTAACGATAATAACCGTATGAGCAGCCGCTTTGTAGAAGACGGTTCATATCTTCGTATCAAGAATATCTCGTTAGGTTATACTTTCCCTAAAAAGTGGATAAGTAAGCTCAATATTGACAATCTACGGGTGTATATGAATATTCAGAATGCATTCACTTTTACAAAGTACAAAGGATATGATCCTGAAGTGGGTGCTTACAATTATGATGTGCTGACGCGTGGTATCGATAATGCCCGTTATCCTTCACAACGGATTTATACTTTCGGACTTAACCTTAGTTTCTAACCTGACAAATAATGAGAATATTTATGAAATTTACAATCGGGCATGGTTTGATTACAATCAACGTTCCATCGTTCCTATCGGTAGCGGGCGTGCCAATGATATGTACAGTCCCTGGAATTATCCGCAGTTTGTTACTTTCCAAGTGACAGCTTTGGATGAAAATCTGTCGGGTGCATGGAGTGGATTCTACTCGGTAGTAACGATGGCGAACTCTGTAATCAATGCGGTAGAGACGCAGACACAGGGTAGTGTGAGCGAAGCTGCCAAGACAAAGGCAATTGCAGAAGCCCGGTTGATGCGTGCATGTGCATACTTCTATATGTTGCGCATTTGGGGCCCGGTGATTCTCATTGAAGATAACCAGAAGTTGGTTGACAATCCCGTTCGTCCGCTCAATCGTGAAGAAGATGTATTTCAGTTTATTATTAATGATTTGAATTACGCCGTCGATAATTTGTCGGAGCAGAGTGATAAAGGACGGGCTACATCGTGGGCGGCAAAAGGGATATTGGCAAAGGTTTATCTGGCACGTTCGGGCTGGAACAATGGTGGTACGCGTGATGAAGGTGATTTAGAACTTGCCCGTCAATATGCCAGTGATGTGTGTGAGAATAGTGGGTTGGACTTGATGACAAACTACGAAGATCTCTTCAAGTATAAGAACAATAACAATCAGGAATCCCTGCTCGCTATGCAGTGGGTGCCGTTGGGGGAGTGGTATGAATGTAATACCCTCTTGTCCGATTTGGCATTCTCGACCGAGGTGACGGGTGGTGTCAATTGTTGGAGTAGCTATAATGGAAGTATTGATATGCTTCAGCAATACGAGTTGGCAGATACGTTGCGTAGGAACGCTACCTTTTTTACCAAGGGTTCTTATTACTCTTATATTTGCATTAAAGATGGTGGCTATACTTATAAGGGTACTGCTTCTCCTATTAAAAAAGGTGTTCCGGGAGGGCCGGATGACGATAACGACGGTAAGGTGAAACAAATGAATTCGCCACTTAATACTTATATTTTGCGTTTAGCAGATGTCTACTTGACGTATGCGGAAGCTTGTCTGGGTAACAATTCTACGTTGAGTGACGGTCGTGGTCTTTACTTCTTCAACCGTGTACGTGAGCGTGCAAAGATTAATAAAAAGTCTTCCATCACGTTGGATGACATTATCCGCGAACGCCGTGTTGAGTTTGGTATGGAATATTCAAACTGGTATGATATGGTAACTTGGTTCCGTTATTTACCGGACAAGATGCTTAACTACTTTAATAATCAGTGGCGGGGGTACCGGGCGGATGCTATCATCAAAGATGAGGACGGAAAATTGCATTTTGGGAAGTATGATACGGATGGAACTACGTTCCTTGAAGGTCCTGAGTATTACACAGCTCCGGAGTTTACTATCAATATTGAAGCAGAGGATATTTTCTTGCCTTATCCGGAATCTGATGTCATCCAGAATCCGTTATTGAACGAACCACCGGTTCCTTATACATTTAACGAATAAATCAGAAGAATTTATGAAATCAATATATAAATATTTAGATACGAGATTGTTCTTGATAGGGTTGTTAGTCCTGCCCTTTTTGGCTGTTGTCTCTTGCCAGAATGACGACGATGATGCTATACCGGTAATTCATTATATAAGAGTAACAGATCCGGCTAAAGCTGATAGTACTTTTACTGATGTAAATCCGGGAACAATGATTGTTGTAGTCGGAGAACATTTGGGTGGAACACAAAAGGTGTATATCAATGATCAGGAGGTTAGTTTCAACAGGAATTATGTAACTTCTACAAGTATCATATTAACGGTTCCTAATGAATTGGAACTGACAGGACAAAATCCTGAGTTGAAAGGTGAAATTCGCATAGAAACAGAGCATGGAGTAGCAGCTTACAATATGCACGTGCTTTCGCCTGCACCTTACATCACCCGTATTTCCGCAACCTATCCTATAAAGCCGGGAGACCAGATGACTGTGATCGGTGGTAACTTCTATGAGGTACAGGCTGTTTATCTTTCTACTGAACAACCGGCAAAGGATGGGACACGCCCTGTTGATGTTCAGGAGATAACAAATTATGAAGTAAATAACAAATATAGTCAAATTACGCTAACAGCTCCGGCAAATCTGCTTGAAGAGGGATATCTTGTGGTAGAGTGCTATACGAGCAGTGCGGTTACAGAGTTTAAGAAGAATGGTCCAAAACCGGTTGTTACTGCTGTCAGTTCGACAATGCCAGTCGTAGGAAGCACGGTTACTATTACTGGACAGAATTTTATTGAGGTATCACGTGTGAATATTAACGGTGAGTTCGACATTCCAGTGGGGGACATCACAACTTCAAACACTTTTGATGAGATTAGTTTTGTATTGCCACAGGCTCCTACCCAGTCCGGCCATATTTCTGTGACTGCGATTGGAGGAACGGTAGAATCTGCAGAAATATTCTATCCTCTAGAAAATGTGATATTGAATTACGATGGAATCGGTAGTCATGTTTGGGGTGATTGCAGTTTTGTAGTAGCAGATGGCTCGTCAGCTCCTTATGTTTCTAATGGAACTTGTCTAGGCATTACCGGAACAGTGAGTGCATCCAATTATTGGTGGAAACAAAGTTATTCCAACGCTCAATGGGTAAATACAAGCATCATTCCAGGAAATACACCGATTGATGATTTGAAATTACAGTTTGAATGTTTTGTGAAAGAAGTATTTACCGGACCTGTTTTCCAAATCGCAATGTGTGAAAACTTTGATGCTGCATTAAATGGGTATGTCCCAGTGAGTTCTTTTACAGGAAAGACAGAGACTGGAAAGTGGATGCAATGTTCCGTATCTTTATCTTCTGTTGTTGCAGATGCTACATATCAAGACTTTTTAAATAGGAACTCTACTCATATAGGCGTATATGTAACGAACCCTGGTAGTAGTCAAGCTACTATTGAAGTTTATTTCGATAACTTCCGCATCGTGAGAAAATAATGATTTGAATGAAATAGGAGAGGGTAGAACGAACCATTTACCTTCTCCTACTTTTTTAGTAACTGTATGAAAATAGTAAGATACATTGCTCTGTTTGGGATATTGAGTGGGTTGGCGGTTGCGTGCACTCCTTCAACAAGTGTGATACCAAACGATGCTATCCGATTGAATCAACTGGGTTATTATCCCAATCAAGAGAAAATAGCTGTAGTAGACAGCGGAAAAGTTGAAGAGTTTGTAATATGGGATGCTGTTTCCGGTGAACAAGTGTTTGTCGGAAAATCTTTATATACAGCAAAGTCAGCATGGTCGGATAAAACAAGAACAACACTGGATTTTAGTGCTGTAACAACTCCGGGAAAATATATACTGAAGGTGAACGGAGCATCGGTTACTTTCCTAATAAAAGACAGTATATTATCTCCTCTGGCTGACGCGGCTTTGAAGTCTTTTTATTATCAGCGTACCGCAATGCCGATTGAAGAACAATATGCAGGGCAGTGGCACAGAATGGCCGGGCATCCGGATAATCATGTATTGATACATCCCAGCGCTGCTTCCCCCGATCGTCCTGCGGGAACAATTGTCTCTTCTTCCAAAGGTTGGTATGATGCCGGCGATTATAATAAGTATATTGTGAATTCCGGTTATTCAATAGGTTTGATGCAGTCTATTTATCAGCTGTTTCCGGATTACTTCTCCCGGCAAAAGATAAATATCCCGGAGAGCAATAACCATACCCCCGACTTACTGGACGAAATGCAATTTAACTTGGATTGGATGTTAACAATGCAAGATCCCGAAGATGGAGGAGTATATCATAAACTGACCACCCCCTTTTTTGAAGGTTTTGTGAAACCTGTGGACTGTAAACAACAACGTTATGTCGTGCAGAAATCAGTCACTGCCGCTTTAGATTTTGCAGCAGTCATGGCACAGTCCTCCCGTCTGTTTGCCTCTTATGAAGAAGATTATCCAGGATTCTCCAAACGTGCTCTACTGGCAGCGGAGAAGGCTTATGCCTGGGCGGAAAAGCATCCGGGAGCCTATTATAATCAGAATCTGCTCAATCAGAAGTATCAACCGGCAATAGCCACCGGAGAATATGGTGACACACATGCAGACGATGAATTTTTCTGGGCGGCTAGCGAACTCTATTTCTCAACCGGAAAAGAGATATACCGGGAAGAAGCAATAAAAAAGGCTCCCCAAATATACACAGCTCCGGGATGGGGCAACACGTTCGCATTAGGTATATTTGCATGGCTTCAACCAGGCAGAGAGTTAAATGAAGCCGACCGTCGTTTTGCCGATTCATTGAAAACGGAACTTTTGAAATATGCGGATAAAGTCATAGAAGGAGCCGAACAGACCCCATTTCACGCTCCCTATGGTAATGATGCTAAAGATTTCTTTTGGGGATGCCTTGCGGAGAAATGTATGAATCAGGGTGTATCGTTGATGTACGCTTATCTCCTGACTGGCAAAGACGTTTATTTGACTAATGCCTATAGAAACATGGATTATATATTGGGGCGAAATGCAACAGGTTTCTGTTATGTGACAGGGCTTGGAACGAAGAGTCCGAAGCATCCTCATCACCGGATGCGCTTGCTGTTTATTCTGTCAAATAATCCGCAGGCTCTTTTTCTTGGCTGTTTGATAATATTTTATTTCCTTTGTACAAATCTGAAAAACATGATAAGAAAGAGCCTTTTATTGTTAGCTTTACTTCTCGCTTCGTGGATTGTGTCTGCACAATCATACTTGTTCAAGCATCTGGAAGTGTCGGACGGATTGTCTAATAATTCTGTGAATACTATTTATAAAGATCGTGATGGGTTCATGTGGTTCGGTACGACTACCGGACTGAACCGCTATGACGGATATACTTTCAAGATCTATCAGCATGCCGAGAATGAGCCGGGATCTTTACCGGATAATTACATTACCGATATTGTGGAAATGCCTGACGGACGGTTTTGGATAAATACCGCCCGGGGGTATGTATTATTTGATAAGGAGCGGGATTACTTTATCACTGATGTTACTGGATTTATGAAAAATCTGGAGTCATGGGGAGTTCCGGAACAGGTTTTTGTAGACCGGGAAGGGAATACGTGGCTTAGTGTGGCAGGTGAAGGATGTTACCGTTACAAGGAGGGTGGGAAGAGACTTTTCTTTTCGTATACGGAACATTCGTTGCCGGAGTATGGAGTGACACAAATGGCGGAATGTAGTGACGGAATCTTGTTGATTTATAATACGGGACTGCTTGTCTGTCTGGATCGTGCCACATTGGCGATTAAATGGCAGTCTGATGAAATTAAGAAATATATTCCGGGAGGAAAGACGATAGAACTTTCGCTCTTTGTAGATAGAGACAATTGCATCTGGGCATACAGTCTTATGGGAATCTGGGCGTATGATTGCGGAACAAAAAGTTGGCGGACAGATTTGACCGGTATCTGGTCGTCACGTCCGGACGTAATTATTCATGCGGTGGCACAGGATATAGAAGGCAGGATTTGGGTTGGAAAGGATTATGACGGCATAGACGTGCTTGAGAAAGAAACGGGGAAAGTGACTTCTCTTGTTGCCCACGATGACAATGGACGGAGCTTGCCTCATAATACAATTTATGACTTATATGCTGACAGGGATGGTGTCATGTGGGTAGGTACTTATAAGAAGGGGGTATCTTATTATAGTGAAAGCATCTTTAAGTTCAATATGTATGAATGGGGAGATATAACTTGCATAGAACAGGCGGATGAAGATAGACTGTGGCTCGGAACGAACGACCATGGGATTCTTTTGTGGAATCGCTCTACAGGAAAGGCGGAACCTTTCTGGAGAGACGCCGAAGGACAATTGCCGAATCCCGTCGTGTCTATGTTGAAGTCGAAAGACGGCAAATTATGGGTAGGGACATTCAATGGGGGCTTGTATTGTATGAATGGTTCCCAGGTACGTTCTTATAGGGAAGGTACCGGAAACGCTTTGGCGAGTAATAATGTCTGGGCATTGATGGAGGATGATAAGGGAAGAATCTGGATTGCTTCCTTGGGAGGCGGTTTGCAATGTTTGGAACCGTTATCCGGTACTTTTGAAACTTATACCAGTAACAACTCGGCTCTGCTGGAGAATAATGTAACCTCTTTGTGTTGGGTAGATGATAATACATTGTTTTTCGGAACTGCCAGTCAGGGAGTAGGCACGATGGATATGCGCACTCGAGAAATAAAAAAGATTCAAGGCCAGAGCGGTAGTATGAAATTGTCGAACGATGCGGTGAATCATGTATATAAAGATAGCCGGGGATTGGTATGGATTGCTAACAGTAGCTTCTGACGGAAAAGGGAGTTACCTTTTTGATTCCAGGGCTTATAATAGTGAGGATGGATTGCAGAATTGTGATTTTAACCAGCGTTCTATCAAAACCTTGCACAATGGAATCATTGCCATTGGAGGTTTATATGGGGTCAATGTTTTTGCTCCGGATCATATACGCTATAATAAAATGCTGCCTAATGTGATGTTTACAGGTCTTTCGTTGTTTGATGAGGCGGTAAAGGTGGGACAGTCGTATGGTGGAAGAGTGTTGATAGAAAAGGAGTTGAACGATGTAGAAAATGTAGAGTTCGATTATAAGCAGAACATTTTCAGTGTATCTTTTGCTTCGGATAACTATAATTTGCCGGAGAAAACTCAATATATGTATAAGTTGGAAGGGTTCAATAATGACTGGTTAACCCTGCCGTTAGGAGTACACAATGTGACTTTCACTAATCTTGCTCCGGGAAAGTACGTTTTGAGAGTGAAAGCGATCAATAGTGACGGTTATGTCGGCATAAAGGAAGCCACGCTGGGTATTGTAGTCAATCCTCCTTTCTGGATGTCATGGTGGGCTTATTTGTTGTATACCGTCGGTTTGGTTATCGTGCTCTTCCTGGCGCGTTACCGGATGCTGAAACGTGAACGTGAGAAGTTTCATCTTCAGCAAATAGAAAATGAGGTGGCGAAGAATGAAGATGAGTACTCATCAGTTGTCTCTGTCGGAAGGAGATATCATTTCGTATGTGCATAGTGTTTGCAACTCTTTCCTGTTGATGGCGGATAAGAAACACATTCAGTTCTCTTTCTTTTCGGGTATAGATACATTCTCGATGGCTTTTGATGCTGACAAGGTAGGAAAGATTGTGATGAATTTGCTTTCTAATGCTTTTAAGTTTACTCCCGAAGGAGGGCGTGTGACGGTGATGATAGAGCATGTGGCAGGAACTCCCGATATATTGGAAATCAAGATTGCCGACACCGGAATAGGAATTAGCGATGTGGACAAGGAACATATCTTCGAACGTTTCTATCAGGCGGGTCATAAGGGAGTAGAGGAAACTACCGGAAATGGTATCGGCTTGAGTTTGGTACGTGATTTTGTCACTTTGCATGAAGGAGAAGTGAAGGTATTCGATAATATAGGGATGGGGTCTGTTTTCGTTATTCAGTTTCCGGTAAAACATGTGGAGACACAGGTGCAGTTGCCGGAAGAAACGGGTATGTCGGCCGGGGATGAAGAAGATAAGGAGATGAAAGAGGAAGCCAGGGAGGAAACGGAACGCAAAAATTTCCCATTGTTGCTGATAGTAGATGATAATGAAGATTTCCGTATCTTTATGCGTTATAGTCTGGAGTTGCAGTATCGTGTCAAACTGGCTGTGAATGGTAAGGAAGCATGGGAGATGATGCAGGAAGAATTACCCGATCTGGTTA
>PPYF01028478.1_pt1 | contig 12235 bp, 10 predicted proteins | sample 1559871 | NCBI WGS metagenome assembly PPYF01 (sample SAMN08240021, study PRJNA423297) | Human gut metagenome, whole genome shotgun sequencing project. | reverse complement strand
CTTGTCATTAGCTAAAATAACAATTCAATATTTACTATTTCAAATTCCAAATTAAACCAAAATCAACATAAACACATTTTAACATATCTATTATATACCTGATTTCCATACTATTTACATAAATTTTATAAAGTACAGCTTTATCTATGCGGTTATATACCCGCAACATAGCCAAACGCCCATGTAAAGTCACTATTTTTCTATATATATATTATAATTACAATATTAAAGTTAAACTATAAGGTTAAGTATAGTGAATTTGTAAACCGTACTATTTGTAATTGCAATTTACATTTAAACAATCTAATTTAATTTCACAAATTTAAATTTAACATCTTAAATTTGTGTATTTGAATTATTCTTTTTACATTTGCACTCACAAATAAAACTCATTTTTTAGCTCATTTTCTCAATTATTAGATTATGGACATTGTAGACAGACTCATTGCATATCGCAATTACACCGGATTATCGAATTCACAATTTGCAGATAAAGCAGGAATACCACGTCCTACTCTGTCACAATTCTTGAACGGACGCAATAAAAGGCTTAGTGATGACCTCACAGGCAAATTGCATCTTACATATCCCGACCTTAACATCATGTGGCTGCTGTTTGGCGAAGGAGATATGCTGAACGCTCAAAATATTAAAATCTCAGAGGGCAAAAATGAGGAAATTTACGATTTTTCCGGCAATCAAGCCACTGATAATGAACGCAATTTACATCCGGAATTAGCCTCGGAAAATTGTCAAAAATTAGAAGCAATCCGGCAAAATCAAGCAGAAAACTGTCCGATAAGCATAAATCAGCCTGCGGAGAACAATGCCGGCACAGAAAATGCGTGTCTGAATGAAGAGTTAAATTCCCAGACTGATAAATTCACAAAGTCGCCCACTCTTCCAAGTAATCCAACCAAGAAGATTCAATCAATAATGGTATTTTACTCCGATAACAGTTTTGAAATTTTTACCCCCGGTAACTAAACCAATGAACGGATAAAAAATCTTTATTAAACTTTTTGATAGTCATTAATTGTAGTGTCGATTATTTTACTAACTTTGCGATAGTAATTGACATCTACGGATGAAACACATTTTCAAGCGCACTTACGATATGTATCACGACGGTTTCAAGTCTATGACCGTCGGCAAAAAATTATGGCTGCTCATATTTATCAAGCTTGCCATAATTTTTCTTGTGCTTAAACTATTTTTCTTCCCTGATAAATTACACACTGAATACGACAACGACTCAGAACGTTCACAAGCCGTTCGAGAAGCCTTGATGTCTAAACCCGATAATTGAAAAAACACATTTATATTAACCCTTAAAAGACTTAGAAGATGAATGACTTTGTAAGTTTGGTCGACTGGTCGAGGGCGCAATTCGCACTCACGGCCATGTACCACTGGCTGTTCGTTCCCCTCACCATAGGTCTTGCTCTGATTGTTGCGGTAATGGAGACCATATATTATCGCACGGGACAAGAACGATGGAAAGGAATCACCAAATTCTGGATGACGCTGTTCGGCATCAACTTCGCTATAGGCGTTGCCACAGGTATCATTCTTGAGTTTGAGTTTGGCACCAACTGGTCTAATTATTCATGGTTTGTGGGCGACATATTCGGTGCCCCGCTGGCCATAGAAGGCATTTTTGCCTTCTTTATGGAGGCTACCTTTGTAGCAGTGATGTTCTTCGGCTGGAACAAGGTGAGCAAAGGTTTCCACCTCGCATCAACATGGCTGGTAGCCCTCGGCGTGGCATTGTCGGCACTATGGATTCTGGTTGCCAATGCATGGATGCAGAATCCCGTAGGCATGGAATTCGACCCTGCGCAGATGCGTAATGTGATGGACGACTTCTGGGCGGTAGCCTTCAATGCAGTCTCGATGAACAAATTCTTCCATGCTGTAGCCAGCGGCTGGTGCCTGGCAGGAACATTCGTTGTCGGAGTAAGCTGCTGGCTGCTCTGGCGCAAGAGCAACGTTGAAGCCGCACACTCCTCGCTCAAAGTAGGTGCATGGGTTGGCCTGATTGGAATCGTATTCACAATGTGGACCGGCGACGGCTCAGCAGTGCAGGTAGCCAAAGTGCAACCCATGAAACTCGCAGCAATGGAAGGACTGTATGATGGAAAGGTAGGCCAGGAGCTTGTAGGATTCGGTATCGTGAACACCGACAAACGTCCCGGCGACAATCAGGAAGCCATCCATTGCGAGATTGCAATTCCTTACGGACTGTCAATCCTTGCCAACCACGATGCACACAGCTTTGTGCCCGGCATAAACAATCTAATCTACGGTTATGAACTCGATGCAAACGGCGACACCATAAAGACCACTTCTTACGCCGAACGCATGGCCATGGGACGTGAAGCCCGAACCGCACTGCTTGACTTCGACAAGGCAAGCAAAGCCGATGACGAGGCTGCCATGAGCGAGGCCAAGGCCCGCATTAAAGAAAATTTCAAATATTTCGGTTACGGATATCTCAATGCTCCTGAGGATGCCATTCCTCCCGTAGCCTTAACATTCTACTCATTCCGTGTCATGGTCATGATTGGCGGATATCTGCTGCTCTTCTTCCTGCTTGCCATAGCCGCCACTACATGGAAAACAAAATGGCTCGAAAAGCCATGGTTGCATTGGGTAGGCATAATCTCTATCCCTCTGGTATGGATATGCAGCCAGGCAGGCTGGGTCGTTGCCGAGGTAGGACGTCAGCCTTGGGTAATCCAGGACCTCATGCCCACCAATGCCGCCATATCTGAAATCAGTTCTTCGTCGGTTCAGATAACATTCTGGATGTTCGCAGTTCTTTTCACCGCCCTGCTCGTTGCAGAACTGAGCATCATGTTCAAGTTCATCGGACGTTCGTCACGTTCAAATATCGAACAATCTCACTAACCCTGTAATTGAAAAAAGTCATGACAGAATTAGAAATGCTTCAAGCCTACTGGTGGCTACTGATAGCTGTACTTGGTGCAGCCCTCGTGTTCATGCTCTTCGTACAGGGCGGCCAGTCGATGCTCTATTGCGGCAATAAGAATGAGACCGACCGCCAGTTGATGGTCAACTCTCTCGGTCGCAAGTGGGAACTTACCTTTACAACCCTCGTAGTGTTCGGAGGAGCATTCTTTGCATCATTTCCCCTATTCTACTCTACGAGTTTCGGAGGAGCCTACTGGCTCTGGATGTCGATTCTCATAAGCTTCGTCCTTCAGGCAGTAAGCTATGAATACCGTCGTAAACGAGGCAATGTATATGGAACCAAAACATACGACGTATTCCTGCTCATCAATGGTTTCTTCGGATGCGTTCTTCTTGGCGTAGCTGTAGGGACGATGTTCTTTGGAGGCGAATTTGAAGTTGTGCGCGCCAACCTTCTTCAGCCCGGAAATCCGGTAATATCGCGTTGGGCTCCCACTCACGGGCTCGAAGCGATGGTGTGCTGGCAATGCCTTCTTCTCGGCATCGCAGTTTATTTCCTCGCACGCACACAGGCAGCATTATATTTCATCAATAACATTCGAGGCGGTGAAGCCTTCGAGGCACGTATGCGTCGCAAGGTGCTCGTAAACGGTGTTATCTTCGTTTTGCTTTTCGTAGCGTGGGTCGTTGTACTGATGCTCACCACAGGCAAGCAGGCCGATGCCAACGGTCAGATAGTTGATGTACCCTATCTCTACTTCAACAACTTCCTCGGCATGTGGTGGTGGCTCATAGCCTTCCTTCTCGGAGTTGTACTGGTGCTGTGCGGCATAGTTGCCGGCGCGTTCACAAAGTCGCGTGGCGGTATATGGATGAGCTGCGTCGGTACTATTCTCGTAGTGATAGCCCTTTTTGCAGTTGCCGGATATAACAACACCTGCTATCTGCCATCAAACACTTTCCCCCAATCATCGCTCACAATAGCCAACAGCTCATCGTCGCTATATACGCTCAAAGCCATGAGCTGGGTTAGCCTTTTCATTCCGGTAGTGATTCTCTACATTGTGTATGTATGGCGCAAGATGAACCACGGCGGTCTTTCTGAGAAAGACGTAGCCGATGGTGCGCATCAATATTGATGCACGATTACAATCATAAAAAAGACTCGGCCGCAAAATTTGGTCGAGTCTTTTTTCGTATCATTCGTTGCTTCATTCACCCCAACGTGATTTTTGCCGAGCAACCATTGTCGCCTCAGCCTGATTTTCGCAAGCTGTCCATAACTTTACACCTTTGATTGCATCCGGCAAAAACTGCTGACGCACAAAATTACCGGGATAATCATGAGCGTATTTATACCCTGCGCCATATCCAAGTTTTTTCATCAATGAAGTTGGAGCGTTGCGCAGATGCAGAGGAACAGGCAGGTTGCCGCTACGCTCCACTTCCGACAAGGCTGCCGCAATTGCCTTATATGCAGAATTAGACTTTGCCGAAGTGGCCAGATAGATGGTACATTCTGCGAGTGGGATTCGTCCTTCCGGCATCCCTATTTTCATAATCGCATCGTATGTGGCATTAGCCAAAAGCAATGCATTAGGATTGGCAAGCCCTATGTCTTCAGCAGCGACTATCACGAGTCGACGGGCTATGAATTCAGGGTCTTCACCTCCGGCAATCATCCTTGCAAGCCAATAAACCGCAGCATCAGGGTCAGAACCTCTTATACTCTTGATAAAAGCCGAGATAATGTCGTAGTGCATCTCGCCGCCTTTGTCGTATGCCTGTGGATTTCGCTGAAGGCGCTCAGTTACAACCTTGTCATTTATAACTATCGCTTCTCCTGCAGCAGTTGACTGTTCGAGCAAATCGAGTATATTGAGCAGCTTTCTGGCGTCACCACCTGAATAACGGAACAACGCGGCCGTCTCCTCAATCCTGACCTCACGTTTACTCAGAATCTCGTCTTTTGCAAGGGCATGGTCAAGCAGCCTTTGCAAGTCGGTCTCATTCAGAGGTTCAAGGGTATAGACCTGCGCTCTTGACAGCAGAGGTCTTATCACCTCAAACGATGGATTCTCGGTGGTAGCACCTATCAATGTGACTGTGCCGTCCTCCACCGCTCCGAGCAAACTGTCCTGCTGGCTCTTGCTGAAACGATGGATTTCATCAATAAACAGAATTGGACGGCCGACAGAAAACATGCTCTTAGCTTCGCGCCGACATTGTTCTATCACCTCACGAACCTCCTTTACGCCAGATGTCACGGCCGAAAGAGTATGGAATTCACTTTTAGTAGCATTCGCTATAATTCGCGCAAGTGTAGTCTTTCCTACACCGGGAGGCCCCCAAAGAATGAAGGATGCAACATTGCCGGTGTCAATCATACGACGCAAGATGCGGCCGTCTCCCACGAGGTGTGTCTGGCCGATATAGTCGTCAAGTGTCTGAGGACGGAGGCGTTCTGCGAGAGGCTGTAGCATATTATATGATAAAAAATTTAAAAAAGGTTAGAGATTCAAGAATCTCTAACCTTTTTATAATTAATACTGTCGAATTTTATTCAGTAACGGGGTTGATTTCGCGATAGAGGTCAGAGTATTCCTTAGCCTTTGCTTCATCGGGAGCAACCTTGGTGTAGTACTGTACAATGAACATGTAAGCTTCATTGTAGAGCTTCTTAACGTCTTCGGGAAGAGCAGCCTTATTGGCGTTTTCGGGTTTGGCGTTGAGAATGTCAAGCATCTTCTGATATTCAGCCACTGCTTCTGCATTGGGCAGATTGCGGTTGGAAGCCATGAGAAGACGAGCCTTACGCTGGTAGAGAGAAGGTTCTGAAGTATTCTGTTCGAGAACCTTATTGATGTAGTTAAGACCTTCGGCAGAAGCCTTTGCACGGAGCTCTTCATCGTCACCGGCAGTAGCGGCTGCGTTCAGCCAACGACCTGAAGCAGAATAGAGGTCATTCAGAGAAGGTTCCTCGATAGTAGCGATATACTTGCTGTAAGCTTCAGCTGCCTGAGCATACTGCTTGTTCTTGGTGTAAGCTATGCTGAGATTGTTCTGAACATTGCCGCTTTCAGGATATTTTTCAGCTGCGAGTTCAACCTGAACGAGAGCGAGTGAATCCTGACCAACTGCAGCATAAGCGTCAGAGAGTGTCAGATAGTCATTTTCAGTGAACTTGGCATTGGGATGATTCTTAAAGAAAGCTTCACCGTCCTTGATAGCCTGGTCGAACTGCTGCATCTTGGCTTCGTTAATGAACACAAGACGCTGCATGATGAAGTTATCGGGAGTAGTAGCGAGAACTTCCTTAGCAGTCTGAAGCGACTGGGGATATTCTTCACCATAGTACTGAAGTACAGCATAGCGGGCCTTATCCTGTGGGAAGTGGTTGGGATTCTGGATGTACTTACCGTACTGCGCGGCAGCCTGTTTCCAGTAGTTAGCGTCATAGAGCTTTTCAGCAAGTTCGCGCTGTGCGAGAGCCGAATTGGGTGCAAGAGTCAAGAATTCTTTCAGCTTGTCGATAGAGAACTGAGGATTTACGCGGAAGTAAGAGTTAGCGTACTTCACATAGCCTTCAGGATTACCCTTGTCATAGCTGGTAGCCATTTCGTATTTGGCAGCAGCGCTACCATAGTCTTCTTTGTCAACGAGCATATCGCCTTCAAGGATATACATTGAAGCCTCGGTGTGCTTTGAATCCTTGTGTGCTTTTGCAAGGTTCTTTTCAACTTCCTTTGCATAAGCTACAGGGTCGGCGTTGTAATATGCGCGTGCGATAGCGACTGTGATTTCATTGTTCTTCTTAGCGAGCTTCTGAGCTTTCTTGAAGTTTTCTTCAGCAGCCTTGGCGTCCTTGTTGAGAAGGTCGAGAGCACCGAGACCTACATAGTTGTACGGATTTTCAACGTCTGCCGCAACACCTGCGTCGAAATACTTTTTTGCTTCAGCCTTATTGCCGAGAGCAAGTTCTGTCTCACCGAGATAGTAGTTGGCAAGAGCCTTGTCTGTGTCTGAATTATTGAATGTGTTCTGAAGGATGGTCTTGGCATTGTCGTACTGTCCAGCTTTGAAGTACTCGATACCATCCTTGTAGCCTTGGCTTTGGGCGGAAGCGCTGAGCGCTCCGGCCAATACAAGAGTTAAAAGAGCGTTAAATTTCATAGATAATTATTGATTGTTTAGTTACTTTTTCCATTTATCATATAAGGTGGACGTGGCCAAAGCCACGCCCTACCCTTAATATTTTCTAATCTCCAAGCTCGACCTGGATGCGCTGCATCCGAGCAGGCAATATTCCGGTCTTGGCAATAATCTTCTGACCGATGTTTCCTGTTACGAAAGCGTAAAACCCACCTGCAAGGCTTCCGGAAGCTCCGGTAGTAATCATATACATCTGACGGAACAATGGGTATTTACCGTCGAAAATATACTGTTGATAGGGTTTATAGGCCCTCGCTTCCTGACTGCTAAGCTTGTCGTTATAGAGTGCAAGTACCTTAACTTCATCTGTAAGGGTTGCGCCTTCAACGGGTTCTTCACCAAGCACAGAGATTGCAAGGTCCTCCTTCGACATATCGGCCGAGGCCATATCAGAGGTAACCCAGCTCACTCCAACGATGCCGATTGCACTCTTACTATCCTTGACAGCCTTGAAAACTCCTGGTATAGAACCCTGAACATAAACATTGGCTCCCAGAGGTGCGCCATGCAGGATTGAGTCACGCATGTATGAGACCAGACTTGACGATTTGTCATCAAATACTACCGAAATCTTACCAAGGTCGCACGGCCAGATATCATTCCAATCTGTTGATTCTCCGGAAAGAATCTGCCCAACTTCCTTAAGGGTGAGTTTGCCTACAGGATTAGCCGGATTCACGATCAAAGCCACGGCATCAACAGCAATCTTGGTAGAACGCACATTACGGTTCTTGGACTTTATGATGTCGCGTTCTTTTTGTGTAATGTCTCGTGCAGCGATAATGGTCTTGGTGTTCAGGCTCAGCAAGGAGTCGAACGCCTCGGTCTGAGTAGCATAACGAGCCAGAATGTGTGCCTCGGGATACTGGTATTCAAAGACATCTACTTCCTGCTCCATTATATTCTGGAAGGTGTTGTCGCAAACGATGGTCGTAGTACCGGTAGTGTGCGAATTAGCCTTTTTTTCATATTTAAGACAACTCGTTGAGCCAACGGCAAGAGCTGCGGCAGCAACGAGAGCCATTATATTGTTTATCTTCATTTCTATTTACTTAGGCTTAGAAGCGTTAGAAACTAAAAGTCGTCGTCCTTACGTGTAAGGTCCTTATAGGTGCGGTAAGCACGGAAGAAACCATAGATTACGAGTACCGCACCGACAACCCAACGTGTCCAGGCCCAGTCGGCGCCCCACTTGAAGAAGTTGATGAAAAGCAATACGCCCATGCCCTCATAAACGATGAACATGAATATGCCGAACACCAGCCCGAGAATTTTACGGGTTGAGAAAGCAGAAGTAGCACTTTTGCGACGTGGCGGACGCATATATTCATTGTTTTCAGATTCGTTGTTCATAATCGTTCTATTATTAGTTGATAAATTTTAATGAGTAATCTCTTTAAAATCTAACACTTAATCGGGCCATTGGTTCGATGGAATGCCACGCGTATTTCTTCGCGCATTCAAAGTTATACATTTTAAAGGGAATATAGGGCCTTAGAAGTTAAAAAAAATCTTAAAAACGATGATAAATAGAATCTTTTAACTCAAAAAGCAATCCCCTAAATGTGCGCCTCGAAGAAATGAAGCGACGTCCATACGTTTTTTCCCTGCCGGGTGTACTTCAAGAAGTTCTATCGTACCCCTACCGGTGCCGACAAATATCCGTCCGTTTTCAATCAAGACACCACCGGGCTGTCCCACAGTTTTATCTGATAAAGCTGTCTTAAGTACTTTTAGCATTTCGGGAGCGGCTTCGTCGCGGTTGAGAGTAGTGCGGGCAGCAGGATACGGCGAGAGTCCCCTCACCTGGTTGTGAATTTCCTCTGCATTTCGGTTCCAGTCGATTACACAATCTTCAGCAAAAATCTTAGGTGCAGCACAAGGCTCAATGTCCTTGGCAAGCTCATCCTGAGGAATGGGCTTGAGGTCGCCTGCGATAAGATGGTCGACAGTGTGAAGTGTCAACTTTGCACCCAGCTCCATCAGTCGGTCGTGTACGTCGCCCACATTGTCCTCGGGTTTTATCTCGACCTCCACCTGCTGGAGTATGTCGCCTGTGTCAATTTCGTGCTTTAGCATGAATGTGGTGACACCTGTCTTAGTATCGCCGTTCATCACGGCGCGATTGATAGGTGCTGCGCCACGGTATCTCGGCAAGAGTGAGGCATGGAGGTTGAACGTACCCATAGGAGGCATAGCCCAAACCACTTCAGGCAACATACGGAATGCTATGACTATGAATAGGTCTGCACCGAGTCCTTGCAACTCGCTGACAAACTCGGGATCTTTCAGCTTCACAGGCTGCATAAGATGAAGCCCATGCTGCGACGCATACTGCTTCACCGGCGAATGAAGCAACTTATGACCTCGTCCTGCAGGCTTATCCGGCATCGTAACTACCCCCACGACATTATAGCCATTCTCTACCAAAGCTTCAAGAGAGGCAACGGCAAAGTCAGGCGTTCCGAAAAAAACTATTTTTAGTTCAGATTTATTCATTTGTTATCTTCTCTAATTCTACCCAAACTTTCTCATCAGGTACAGGAGCTTCAACCGAAATGGCATTGTGGCTCACCGGATGTATAAATTCAATTTTTCGCGCAAGCAATGAAATAGAGCCGTCGGTATTGGAGCGGCGGTCTCCATATTTAAGGTCCCCCCTTATAGGACAGCCAATGGCAGACATCTGCACACGTATCTGGTGCTTTCGGCCTGTAAGGAGCTTCACTTCAAGGAGATTGAACGTATCACCCTGAGCTAAAAGCCTATATTTGAGACGTGCTTCCTTTGCACCAGGTTTCGGACTGACAGAAGCATAGCTCTTGTTGTTGCGTTCGGTCGTTGTGATATAATGCGTCAGCTCATCCTCGGGTTTCGGAGGCAGCCCACGTGTGAGAGCCCAGTAAGTCTTATGAATCTCACCATTGCGAAGCATTTCGTTTAACCTTGCAAGAGCCTTTGACGTTTTTGCAAATATCACAGCACCGCCCACGGGCCTGTCAAGCCTATGGACAACGCCAAGAAACACATTGCCGGGCTTGGCATCGCGTTCTTTAATCATTTTCTTCAAAGTCTCCACAAGCGGCTCGTCGCCGGTCTTGTCTCCCTGGACTATTTCACCGGGGTATTTATTGACAATTAGAATATGGTTGTCTTCGTAGAGTATTTCAGCCATAGTATATACACAATACGCCACAGGCTCAAAAAAGCCTGCGGGCGTATTGTCATTATTTAATATTTTTCGTTGTATTCAAAAATATCAAATACCAAGGTCTTTCTTGATCGCCTCAATCTTGACAGCAGCATCACGGTTGCAACGGTCGTAGTCGTTCTTGTCGGCCATCTTGTCGTGAACTTCGATATAGAACTTAATCTTAGGCTCTGTTCCTGAAGGACGAACAGAGACCTTAGAGTTGTCTTCGGTGAAGAACTGAAGCACATTGGATGTGGTGGGGAAGTCCATCTTGGTCACTTCGCCGGTAACGACATTGGTCTCATTGAGGTCGGCATAGTCCTTTACGACAACGACCTTTGAGCCTCCAAGTTGTTTAGGCGGATTCTTGCGGAAATTAACCATCATTGCAGAAATCTCCTCAGCACCGGTACGGCCTTTGCGAACTACCGAAACACCTTCTTCGTGGCTGTAACCATTCTGAAGATAGATGTCCTGCAGCATTTCGTTGAAACCGAGACCACGGTCTTTCGCCCATGCACAGATTTCAGCCATGAGTGAAATTGCGGAAACTGAGTCCTTATCGCGACAGAAGTCCTCGGCGAGGAATCCGTATGACTCTTCGCCACCACCAAGATAACGCATCAAGCCTTCGTTTTCACGAATTACTGAAGCAATCCACTTGAAGCCGGTGTAGCAATCGTACATCCTGATGTTCTGATTGTCAGCAATGGCCTTGATTGTTTCGGTCGTAACGATTGTCTTAACCACATATTCATTACCTTTGAGAAGACCGAGTTCACGGTTGCGGCGCATAATGTAGTTAAGAAGAATCATTACAATCTGATTACCGTTGAGGAGCTTGTATTCCCCGTTGGCCTCACGGACAACAGCGCCGATACGGTCGGCATCGGGGTCGGAAGCCACAACGAGGTCGGCATTTACTTCCTTGGCCTTTGCAATAGCCATGGCCATGGCCGATGGATTCTCAGGGTTAGGTGATTCTACAGTGGGGAAGTCGCCCGAGGGTACATCCTGTTCGGGAACGTGTATGATGTTAGTGAAACCATAGTTACGAAGCGAATCGGGAATCAGCTTAACACCTGTGCCATGAATAGGAGTGTAAACAATCTTGAGGTCAGCATGACGCTTGATGACTTCGGGGTCAAGGCTGAGAGTCTTGATTGCGGCAAGGAATGCGTTATCCATTTCTTCACCGATAATCTCAATTTTAGACTTGTCGCCTTCAAACTTGATTTCGCTTACGTCCTTGATGCGGTTCACGTTGTCGATGATGTTGACATCATGGGGAGAGATAATCTGTGCGCCGTCGCTCCAGTAAGCCTTGTAGCCGTTATATTCCTTGGGGTTGTGAGAGGCTGTGATATTAACACCGCTCTGACAGCCGAGGCGACGGATTGCAAATGAAAGTTCGGGAGTTGGACGGAAATTATCGAAGAGATATACTTTGATACCGTTGGCAGAGAAGATGTCGGCAACTATTTCTGCGAACTTACGAGAATTGTTGCGCACGTCATGTCCTACTACAACAGCTATTTCAGGAAGGTCCTTGAATGCTTCCTTAAGGTAGTTGGCCAAACCCTGTGTGGCGGCGCCAACTGTATAGATGTTCATGCGGTTTGAACCCGCACCCATTACACCGCGCAGGCCGCCGGTGCCGAATTCGAGGTCCTTATAGAATGCGTCGATGAGTTCCGATTTATCATCGTTGTCGAGCATGGCGCGAACAGCGGCACGTGTTTCAGCATCGTAGCTGTCGGTGAGCCATTTCTCAGCTTTTTCTGTTACTTGTTTGATTAGTTCTTGTTGGTTGTCCATGTCAGTTATGGGAGTGGGTTTAGTAATTATCGTTGCAAATTTAATATAAGTCGGCTTAATTACCAACTTTTTCTG
>PPYF01271143.1_pt1 | contig 12239 bp, 9 predicted proteins | sample 1559871 | NCBI WGS metagenome assembly PPYF01 (sample SAMN08240021, study PRJNA423297) | Human gut metagenome, whole genome shotgun sequencing project. | reverse complement strand
TCTTTCTGTACGGTTACAAGTCCCTCGAACGGTGTTGTCGGTACATTCCCGTATCGTGTAGGTAGCTTGGTAAGCGCTTCGATCGCTCAACCGCTGACTACCGTATCTGAGATCGGTGATATGTATGTGTATTTCTCTATGACGGAAAAGGAGTTATTGGCATTGACGAAAGCCGGTGGTACCTTGAAAGAGCAATTAGAGAAGATGCCGGCCGTAAGACTGCAATTGGCGGATGGCTCTACGTACCATCATGAGGGTAAGATTGATGCCGTGAGCGGTGTTATCGATCAATCTACCGGTTCTGTAAGCATGCGTGCTATTTTCTCTAACGAGGGAAATGTCTTACGAAGCGGTGGTACTGGTAATATTATCTTCCCGTATACGATGAACGATATCATTACGATCCCTCAATCGGCTACCGTGGAGATCCAGGATAAGAAGTTCGTATTTGTATTGCAGTCTGATAATACGGTGAAGAATACGGAGATCAAGGTTTCCAATTTGGATGATGGTAAGAACTATTTAGTAACAAATGGCTTGAAGTCTGGCGATAAGATTGTCGTGGAAGGCGTACAGATCTTGAAAGACGGTCAAGAGATCCAGCCGATTACTCGTGAGTCTTGATTGTCATCTTGGGTTTCCTAGGCTTGATTTCCTTGCCGGTTACCCAATATCCGGATATCGCCCCTCCAACCGTATCGGTGAGAGCCACTTATACGGGTGCTAACGCGCAAACCGTATTGAATAGTGTGATTGCGCCTTTGGAGGACCAGATCAATGGTGTTGAGAACATGATGTACATGAGTTCTACCGCCTCGAATAACGGTTCCGCGGAAATTTCCATTTATTTTACGCAGGGAACAGACCCGGATATGGCGGCTGTAAACGTGCAGAACCGTGTGTCTATGGCTCAAGGTTTGTTGCCTGCCGAGGTAACGCAGATTGGTGTGACTACCCAGAAACGCCAGAACTCTATGTTGTTGGTATTTTCTGTATTTGCCGAGGACGATCGTTATGACTCTGAGTTTTTGGAGAATTACGCGAAGATTAACTTGATTCCGGAAGTGCAGCGTGTACATGGTGTAGGTGACGCGAACGTGTTGGGTACGGATTACTCCATGCGTATTTGGTTGAAGCCGGATGTGATGGCTCAATATAAATTAAGTCCGAGCGATGTGACCGTAGCTTTGTCTGAACAAAACGTAGAGGCGGCTCCGGGTTCGTTTGGCGAAAGGGGTAATCAGTCCTTTCAATATACGATTCGCTACAAAGGACGTTTGCAGGAGGCGAATGAGTTTGAGCAGATCGTTGTAAAGGCGTTGCCGGATGGTGAGGTCTTGCGTTTGAAAGATATCGCCGATATCGAGTTGGGGCGTTTGACTTACAACTTTATCAACCGTGTAAATGGTCACGACGCCGTTACCTGTATCGTTTACCAGATGCCGGGAACCAACGCTACGGAAACAATTAGTAACATTGAAACCTTGCTGGAGGAAACCCAGTTGACAATGCCTCCCGGAATGAAGGTGAATGTTTCCATGAATGCCAATGACTTCTTGTTCGCTTCTATCCATGAGGTAATTAAGACTTTGTTGGAGGCGTTCGTATTGGTGTTTATCGTGGTATATGTGTTCTTGCAGGATTTGCGTTCTACGTTGATTCCGGCTATCGCTATCCCGGTTGCCTTGATCGGTACCTTCTTTATGTTATCCTTGATCGGATTTAGTATCAACTTGTTGACTCTTTGTGCTATGGTGCTTGCCATCGCTATTGTGCGATGGCGATCGCTATCGGTTTGTCCGCTTTGAACGCCTTGACATTGAGTCCCGCCTTGTGTGCGATATTCCTGAAACCGCATGATGAGGAGCATAAAGAAAAGAAAACGACATTTATTTCCCGTTTCCATACCTCATTCAATGCGGCTTACGATTCTTTGCTAGCTAAGTATAAGAAGCAGGTCGTGTTTTTTATCCAGAAGAAATGGCTTTCATTCGGTATTGTCGCCGGTTGTATCGCCGTATTGGTATTCTTGATGCAGGTTACGCCTACCGGTATGGTGCCGAACGAGGATACGGGTACGATCATGGGTGCCGTTACGTTACCACCGGGAACTTCCCAGGAGCGTACCTATGAGGTGATGAATAAGGTCGATAGTTTGATCGCTGCGGATCCGGCGGTAGAGTCGCGTACGGCGGTTGTTGGTTTCAGTTTTATCGGTGGTCAAGGACCTTCTTACGGCTCATTTATCATCAAGTTGAAAGACTGGGAAGACCGTTCTATGATGCAGAACTCGGATATCGTATATGGTAGTTTGTTCATGCGTGCCCAAAAGATCGTGAAAGACGCTCAGGTATTGTTCTTTACGCCGCCTATGATCCCGGGTTACTCCGCATCTAGTGATATCGAGTTGAATATGCAGGATAAGACCGGTGGTGAGTTGGATCGTTTCTTTGATATCTCCAAGGAATATATGGCCGCTCTGACGGCACGTCCGGAGATCAAGTCCGCTCAATCTACGTTTAACCCGAACTTCCCGCAATATGAGATCGATATCGACGCTGCCGCCTGTAAGAAAGCCGGTATCAGTCCGAAGGACATCTTGTCTACCTTGCAGGGATATTATGGTGGTTTATATGCCTCTAACTTCAACCGTTTCGGTAAGATGTACCGTGTAATGGTGCAAGCGGATCCCGATTTGCGTAAGAATATGGAGTCCATGAAGAACATCAAGGTAAAGAGTGGTAACGATATGGCTCCGATTTCTCAGTTCATTACGATGAAGAAGGTATATGGCCCGGATATCATCAGCCGTTTCAATATGTATACCGCCATCAAGGTCATGGTTGCCCCGGCGGATGGTTATACCAGTGGTCAGGCGTTGAAAGCGATTGACGAGGTGGCTAAGACAACGCTTCCGGCAGGTTTCGACTATGAGTTAGGTGGTATGGCGCGTGAGGAAGCAAGTACGAGTGGTAGTACGACGGCTTTGATCTTCTTGCTGTGTTTCGTATTCGTTTACTTGCTGTTGAGTGCGCAGTATGAGAGTTACATCCTTCCTTTGTCCGTATTGCTCTCCGTGCCGTTCGGTTTGATGGGTAGCTTCTTGTTCGTCCAAGGTTGGGCCGCTTTGGGAAATATCCCGGCGTTGAAGATGATCGTAGGAACCATGTCTAACAATATCTATATGCAGATCGCCTTGATCATGTTGGTAGGTTTGTTGGCGAAGAACGCTATCTTGATCGTAGAGTTCGCTTTGGAACGTCGTCGTATGGGTATGAGTATCACATGGGCTGCCGTGTTAGGAGCCGCCGCCCGTTTGCGTCCGATCTTGATGACCTCATTGGCGATGGTGGTCGGATTGTTGCCTATGATGTTCGCATTCGGAGTAGGAGCGCACGGTAACCGTACATTGGGTACAGCGGCTATCGGCGGTATGTTCATCGGTATGATCTTCCAGATCTTTATTGTTCCGGTTTTGTTCGTGGTATTCCAGTACTTACAGGAGAAATTCAAGCCGATCGAATGGGAAGATTTGGATAACAGCGATATGAGTACGGAAATAGAACAGTACGCTAAAATAAAATAAGAGATGACAATGAAGAAACAAATTATATATATGGTATGTGCGACTGCTTTGTTAAGCAGTTGCCATATCTATAAGGCATACGAGCGTCCGGATTCCATCGATGCGACGGGAATTTATCGTGATCCGGTTTCCGAGACTGATACATTAGCCTCCGCGGATACGACCAATATGGGAAACCTTCCTTGGAAGGAAGTTTTTCGTGATCCGAAGTTACAGGCGTTAATTGAGGAGGGATTAGCTAATAACGTAGATATGCAGGCAGCCGTTCTTCGGGTAGAGGAAGCGAAAGTATTGTTGACTTCTGCCCGTCTGTCTTTCTTGCCTTCTATAAACCTTGCTCCCCAAGGTACGATTACGAAGATGGAAAGCAGTGGGTATGTAAAAGCTTACACGGCTCCTGCGGCCGCTAGCTGGGAGGTTGACCTATTCGGAAAGCTCTTGAACGCGAGCCGTGGCCAAAAAGCCTCCTACTTACAGAGCCAGTATTCAAGACAGGCCGTGCGCTCTCAATTGATCGGTGGTATAGCGAATACTTATTATACCTTGTTGATGCTTGATCGGCAGGTGGAAATTACCGCTAAGACGGTTGATATCTATAAAGAGAATGTTCGTGTCATGGAGGCTATGAAGATAGCGGGTATGGCTACCGAGGCTGCCGTGACGCAAATGCGTGCGGCTTACCATCAGGTTTCCGGCTCGTTGATCGAGCTGGAGAGCCAGGTGCGTAGCGTGGAAAACTCATTGTCCGTGTTATTGGCTAAGGCCCCTCAACAGATTGATCGGGGTACTTTGGAGGAACAAGTAATGCCGGAGGATATCATGGTTGGTGTGCCTTTGCAATTGTTGGAGAATCGTCCGGACGTAAAGATCGCGGAGATGACACTTGCCAGTGCTTATTATACGACGAACCAAGCCCGTGCCGCTTTTTATCCGGGATTGAATATCACGGCTACGGCTGGTTGGACGAACGGTTCAGGCATACAGGTCGCTAATCCGGGTCAATTCATGTTTCAAGCTTTGGCTTCGTTGGCCCAACCGATCTTCAACAATGGTAAGTTGGTCGCTAACTTGAAGGTATCGAAGGCAGAAGAGAAGATCGCTCAAATGAATTATCAGCAGACAATTCTGGAAGCTGGTAAGGAGGTGAGTGATGCTTTACATGAGTATGATGCCACGAGCAAGAAGCTTGTGCAAGACAGAGCGCAGATCGAGCAGCTAGAGAAAGCGGTGGCTTATACCAGTGCCTTGTTCCAGTCGGCTCAATCTACTTATTTGGAAATCCTTTCCGCCCAGCAGAGTCTTTTGAGTGCCCAGTTGACGGAAGTGTCCGACAATGTGCAGCGTATGCAAGCGGTTGTCAGTTTATACAGTGCCATCGGTGGTGGTAGAGAATAATAACCTTAAATGTAGTAAAGTTATGATTAGTCCATTAGCATATGTAGATTCAAGCGCAAAGATCGGGAAGAACGTTATGATTCATCCTTTTGCGTACATTGATAAGAACGTGGAGATCGGGGATGATTGCGAGATCATGCCTCATGCCAGCTTGATGAGCGGTACACGCATGGGAAATCGCAACCGTGTATTTAACGGGGCTGTTATCGCTGCTGAGCCTCAGGATTTCTTTTATAAGGGAGGTGATACGATCGCCGTAATCGGAGATGACAACGTGATTCGTGAGAATGTGGTGATTAACCGTTCCTCGACAGCGGAAGGACGTACTAGTATCGGTAATGGTAATTTCTTGCATGAGGGGGTACATGTTTCTCATGATACGCAGATCGGAAACTGTAGTGTATTCGGCTATGGTAGTAAGATTTCCGGAAATTGTATCTTGGAAGATTATGTGATCTTCGGAGGCAATGTATTGATGAGCCAAGGATCCCGGGTTGGGGCTTGGGCGATGATTCAAACCGGCTGTCGTTTCCGTAAGGATATACCTCCTTTTATCGTAGCGGCTCAAGAGCCTACCACGTATTATGGCGTGAACTCTTTCATCATGTCTCATGAGGGATTCAGTGAAAAGGTTATCAAGCACATCAGTCATGCGTACCGGATCATCTTCCAAGGAAACAGCAGCCTTACGGATGCCTTGTTAATGATCAAGGATCAGGTTCCGATGAGTAAGGAGATCCAACATATTATAGATTTCGTTGGTGAGTCTAAATTAGGTATTGTCAAATAAATACTAATAACAAACGATAGGTAAAAGCCGAAGGAAATCATTTCCTCCGGCTTTTTTATGTAATGGAAGGACGGTTTGGTTAATAATGTTTGTTAAATAATGGTAAACGTGCAGCATTTGTCTCTTTTTAAGTGTCTTACTAATAAGACAACACACAATGAAATCCAATAAAGGAGGTTTAATATGAAAAAGTCATTTTTATTATATCTTATCATGTCTGTATTTCTCATCGGTTATTGCGCTTGCGATAATGATGAGGAAAATTTTGATACGGCTACTACCGGACAAGTGATCAAAGTCCCGGATGATATCAAATCTTTTAATTCAGTTACAAAAGAAATCGTTTTCGAGAAGAATATTTCTATCAAGCAAGACGTGCGAGGCAATGAGAAGGTTGAATTCCGGATAGCTGGAAACGGTCACTTCACGGTAGGCAGTATAGAGAAAGCTTGGAGCAACTTCCTGAAAGTATTGAATGAGGCTGGAAAGTTGAAGTAGTGATTACCGGTTTGGGATGTAATTCTGCGATACATCTTTTTTGCGCATTTAATAAGTACGTTCTGTATTACATTTGCTAGCGTTTAAATTTAAGTAAATGTGATGAGTATGGGAAAGAACGATTTTGTATGCGGACGTACATAACCGAGTTATGTGAGGGAGGACATCATTCTACGGCGAAGAGTTATCAAGATGCCTTGAATTCATTCAAGCGGTTTAGTGGTCGGGAGGAAATCCCTTATACCTATATTAATAACGAGAACCTTCTATTTTATCAAAATTTCGGAGAAACTTTGCGTCGACAGATTGGAGAAACGTGTGGCGAGCCAGCCGGAAGGGGAGAAGGATTATGAGGTCTATGTCGCTTTCCAAAAGGAGATGAGCCTCACTGCTGCAGGCAAGCGGAAGTGGGTAGAACGAATCCTGTTCCGCTCCATAGTTTTCATCCGCTGTACCGATACCTTACGTAGAAAGGAGATCGTGCACCTTCCATACATCAAACGTTTCATGGTGAACATCGCCGGAGAGAGGCGAGGCGGCATACGTCCCGTGGCCTTCATCCCGGACGATCAGATGGCCAAGCTTCGCCGGATAGTGGGACCTGTTTTGTGATTCGCATAGACTTGCTTGGCTGTGCCAAGGTCAGTATTTCCCGTGATCTGCTTGGTGGGGTTTCTTTGCTTGTTGCTAAATTATATGCATGTATGTCTGAAAAAGGCAGACAAACCCTGTATCGTGGCTTTTGATGAATTTCAGCAGATTTCCAAATACCCTGAAAAAAATATTGAAGCTTTATTGCGCTCCCATATTCAGCATTTATCTAATGTGCATTTTATCTTTTCAGGCAGTGGGTGTCATTTGGTAACGGAGATGTTCCTCTCTTCCGCTCGTCCATTCTATAACAGTACATCGATTTTGGAATTGTATCCTATCGTCGCTGAAGAATACATACCTTTTGTCTGTCATTGGTTTGATGTGTATGAACGGGCTATTCGTGAGGAAGATGTATTGGTTATATATCGTTTGTTTGAGGGGAATACATATTATATGCAGAAAACTTTTCATGAAGCTTTTATAAATATCCCTATAGGCAGTAGTTGTACGTTGGATATATTACGGCAGACAGTTGATGGAGTTTTGGAAGAGGCAGGCGATGGATATCGCCAACTATTGTCCAGAATTCCCGAACGTCAGAAAGAATTGCTGTATGCCATAGCCTCAGCAGGTAAGGCGGAGAAGATTATGAGTGCCGGTTTCATTCGTAAATATTCATTGGTCTCCAGCAGTGCAGTCCAAGTGGCTGCCCGTAAACTGATGGAATTGGATTTGCTGACTGAAGAAGATAATATTTATTTTATCCCGGATATTCTGTTCCGTATGTATCTTCAGCGGCTAAAGAACACGAATATTATCTTCATTCCGTCGTAACTATCCGTATCCACATAAAAAGAAAGAGGCTAACCCCGAAGGATCAGCCTCTTTTATCGCTTTAATAGAAATTCAAATTAAAGTGCACCCACTTCTTTCAAAGCCTCGTTAGTCTTATGAACAGCGGCAGCGCTCTTAGCGAAGAACTCTTTCTCCTCAGCTGTCAATTCCAACTCAACGATCTTCTCGATACCGTTCTTGCCAAGGATAACAGGAACACCGATGCAGAGATCAGATTCACCGTACTCACCTTCCAAGTAAACAGAGCAAGGAACCATCTTACCTTGGTTGTGAATGATAGACTCAACAACGAATGCTCCAGCAGCACCCGGCGCATACCAAGCGGAAGTACCTAACAATTTAGTTAATGTAGCGCCACCAACCATTGTGGAAGCAACAACCTCTTGCAATTTTTCTGCGCTTAACAATTTGCTAACAGGGATACCTTTGTAAGTAGCCAAGCGAGCCAACGGAATCATTGTAGTGTCACCGTGACCACCGATTACCATACCCTCAACCTCGTTAGCGTTACAGCCTAGAGCCTGAGATAAGAAATATTTGAAACGAGAGCTATCCAAAGCACCACCCATACCGATGATACGGTTCTTCGGCAAGCCTAAAGACTTCAATGACAAATAAGTCATTGTATCCATCGGGTTAGAGATAACTACCAAGATTGCGTTCGGAGAGTATTTCAAGATGTTTTGAGCTACGCTCTTAACGATACCAGCGTTAACACCGATCAGTTCTTCGCGAGTCATACCCGGTTTACGAGGAATACCAGAAGTGATAACTACAACGTCAGAGTTAGCTGTCTTCTCATAATCGTTTGTGCAACCTACAACCTTAGTATCGAAACCTAGCAATTGAGCGGTCTGCATCATATCCATCGCTTTACCTTCGGATACGCCTTCCTTTACGTCTAGCATTACAACTTCGTCTGCCACTTCATTGAAGGCAAGAACATTTGCGCAAGTAGCGCCTACATTTCCGGCACCAACAACTGTTACTTTTGACATAATAAATAAGTTTTAGTATGTTATTACTTAATAATACGCTATGTTTTTTAACGATGGCAAAGGTACAATCTATTACGGAATAAAGAAATATTTCCGTATATATTTTTGAGGGACATTATTAAATATCGCTAAAGCCTTGTCGAGGCTTCTTGACAACTTGGTACGCTTTTATTTTTAAGATCTTGAGGAAATGTTGTATCTTGGGTGTGAACAAAACTAAACCGAGGGAAGTTTTATTTATATGGGTTATTAATCTTAAATCCAACGTACTTATGAAAGTTCTTATATATATCCGAAAAGTCCTGTTTTTGTTTCTCTGCGGGGCCTTGTCTTTCTCTTACGGCTACGGTCAGGAGCTACCGCTTCTGCCGGATACGATCAAGCCTCTCTTGTCGGATTCCAATTTGATAGATGAGTTGATCACTGTCGGATATGCTACGGGCAATCGTAGTACTTTATCCGGTTCCGTAAATCGGGTGAATGAAGGGGGGATGAATGAGGGATTGATCTCTACACCCTTGGACGCTCTTCGGGGAAGGGTATCCGGCGTTAGTATCCCGGTTGGAGGAAATAGCGCCGCTGCCTTGGCTGCCGTCCGGGTCCGGGGTACAACTTCCTTAACGGGAGGTAATGATCCGTTGGTGATTATTGATGGGGTTTTTGCCGATCTTAATTTGCTTAGCTCGATCTATCCGGCGGATATCGAGAACTTCACGATCTTGAAAGATGCCTCGGAGACTGCTCAATATGGTTCTCGTGGCGCTTCCGGTGTTATCGAGGTAACGACAAAGAAAGGGCGGCAGGGAGCTTTTAGTATCAGTTATGATGGGAGTTTCGGTGTGGAGGCGGCTTATAAAAGTTTGGATATGTTATCGACGAATGGTTTCCGGAAACTGGCGGAGGAACGTAATATCGGTATTTTAGATTTAGGGAATAATACGGACTTTCAGGATGAGGTCACCCGGTTGGGGTTGGTGCAGAATCATCATATCGCTTTTGGGGGTGGTTCGGAGACTTCCAGTTATCGTGCCTCCTTGGGATTTGTGGAAAGGGAAGGGGTTATCAGAAATACGAACTCACGTAATTTTACGACCAAGTTGAATATTACACAGCATGCGTTCAATGATCTTCTAGTCTTTGATTTAGGCATATTTGGTTCCTTGCTGAAAAATGCTTATTTAAATGACGTACAGAAGATGTTCTATTCCGCCGCTACTTTCAACCCGACATTTCCGAATCATAAGAATATGGAGACGGGTAGCTGGGATCAAATAACTAACGCTAGCCAGATCACGAATCCTTTGGCTTGGTTGGAGGTGAAGGATGATGATTCGAATGCTCATATAAATACGCACTTAAAACTGGTTTTTAACTTGAGTAAGCATTTAATGTTTACGGCTTTCGGTTCGTATACCTATAATGTAATAGATAACGCCCAATACCTCCCTACTTCGGTTTGGGCACATGGGCAGGCTTATCGGGGGGAGCGGAAAACAGAATCTTTATTAGGAGATTTCATGTTGGCCTATAAAAAAGACTTTGGTTTGCATCAACTAAATGTATTGGGATTGGCGGAAGCTCAGAAAATGATAACGAGAGGTTTTTATACGACTGCGACGAATTTCAGTACCGATCGTTTTGGTTATGATAATTTACAGGCAGGTGCGGTACGTTTATGGGAGGGGACCGGTTCTTACTATGAGGCTCCTCATCTGGCTTCTTTCCTTGGACGTGTGAATTATATTTATGATGGAAAGTATATCGCTACCGTGAATGCCCGTGCGGATGCCTCTTCGAAAGTGGGGGCCAATAATAAATGGGGTTTTTTCCCTTCGGCTTCTGTCGCTTGGGTGTTGACCGAAGAGGAGTTTATGGAAGGTGTCTCGTGGGTAAGGAATTTAAAGATTCGTTCGGGATATGGCCTATCCGGTAATCAAGACGCGATCGATTCTTACAATTCTTTGCGATTGATGAAACCTAATGGGGTTGTTTCCGTAAATGGTGCGCCCACCGTTACCTTGGGTACGATCCGTAATGCGAATCCGGACTTGAAATGGGAGGTGAAACGTACGTTCAATGCCGGTATCGATGCAGGGTTTTTCGACAATCGTTTTATTCTTGCCGTAGATTATTATAATTCCAAGACGGATGATATGTTGTATTTATACGATGTAAGCGTTCCGCCTTTCGCTTATAATAAAATGTTGGCGAATCTGGGATCGATGCGAAATAGTGGCGTGGAATTGGGTATTGGCGTCACGCCCTTGCGTACGAAAGATATGGAATTGAATATAAACGTAAACGTAACTTTCCAACGGAATAAATTGCTCTCCTTGAGCGGTTACTATAAAGGGGAATATATGTCCGCCCCGGAATATACTAGCATCTCGGATTTAAATGGGGCTGGTTTCCATGGAGGGTATAATCATATCGTTTATCAAATGGTCGGACAGCCTTTGGGTGTTTTTTATTTACCGAAATGTACAGGTTTGGTTTCCGATGGGAACGGCGGCTATAAGTATGAGATTGAGGACTTGAATGGAAACGGGGTGAGTTTGGAGGATGGTGAGGATCGTTATATTGCGGGACAAGCTATGCCGAAAACACTTTTAGGCTCTAATATCAGTTTCCGGTATAAACAATTCGATCTATCAGTACAGATTAACGGAGCCTTTGGGCATAAGATTTATAATGGAACATCGCTAACTTATATGAATATGGATATATTCCCGGATTATAACGTGTTGCGAGAAGCCCCATCCCGGAATATCCAAGATCAGACGGCTACGGATTATTGGTTGGAGAAAGGGGATTATATCAATTTTGATTATTTGACGTTGGGTTGGAACGTGTCTCTTGGTAATTTAAGGAAATATGTAAGAAACGTACGGCTTTCGGTTTCCGTAAATAATTTGGCGACAATTACAGGTTATTCGGGATTGACTCCGATGATAAATAGCTCTATCGTAAATAATACCTTAGGTATAGACGATAAGCGATCTTATCCGGTGGTTCGTTCCTATACGATGGGGTTGAGTTTTAATTTTTAAAAAGGTGTTCGTATGAGAAAGCTTTCTATTTTATCCTATATATTTGCGGGTTTGATGTTATCGTCGTGCGATGGCTATCTGAAAGAGGACCCTCGTGATCAGCTTTATCCGGAGGATGCGTACGATACCCCTCAGAATGTCTATCTGAATACGGTTGCTTCCTTATATAATTATATCGGAGGTTATAGCGATAGCCAAGGATTGCAGGGAACGTACCGGGGTGTCTACGACTTGAATACCTTTACGACTGACGAGGCCATGCTCCCGACTCGTGGCGGCGACTGGTATGACGGCGGTTTCTGGCAAGGTCTCTTCTTGCATAAGTGGGGAACGAATAGTGACGCTATCCAAGCTACTTGGGAATATCTGTATAAAGTAATCGTATTAAGCAATCAATCTTTAGAGATATTAGGCGAGTTGCGGCAAAAAACGGATTATAACGATTTAGATCGGTATGAGGCGGAGGTTCGTGC
>PPYF01412052.1_pt1 | contig 12241 bp, 10 predicted proteins | sample 1559871 | NCBI WGS metagenome assembly PPYF01 (sample SAMN08240021, study PRJNA423297) | Human gut metagenome, whole genome shotgun sequencing project. | reverse complement strand
GCAAAAAGATCGTTGCCGATTGAGTCGGTAATTTGCCATTTTCAGAAATCCTATACTCAACTAACTGGTTTTGATATATAGATTGTCCATCGTAACTCCAATTTAGCTTAAATTCTGCATCATGATCAATATTCGTTGCCGTTTTGTTGACCAACATAAATACTACATATTCTTGTTGGTTCAAAGTATAGGTACTACCTGTATAATACAAAGTAATCTCACCTTGCTTGCCAGCTTCCGGATGCTCTTTAACTAACTTCTTCCCTAGTTCGATCAAGTCAGATGTTTTTCCTTCATACTGAGGTGCCACTACAAATTTCAACCCCTGTTCCTCTTTAGCAGACGAGGAGGCTTTTGTAGTTTGCTCAGTTTTCTTTGCAGTCGCCTCCTTGACCTCTTTTTTCGGCTGAGCACAAGCTGTTAATACAAACACACTCGCCAGTAATACCATCATCTTTTTCATGGATCATTTCCCTTCTTTTATAATTGAGTTAGATTCAAAAACATTTTCTACTATCATACCGGAAATTAGTTTGAAGAGCAAGTTCGTCACTAGGTGGAGAGAGCTGAGGGGATGAAAAAAGAGAGAACCTGTGTACTGACACCAAAAGTTTGATTTTTTCTGTCTAACTTTTTGATCGCAGTTCATATTTGGTTCTCCCAATTTATAAACGACTTCCTCATTAAAATAAAATCAGCTATAAACAATAAATTTTCCCAAATACAATAAGACACTTATGGATATTGAACTTTTTTCTTAGATTTTGTTGTTTCTTGTTTTTTCTCTGCATTTTGACGTTTTTCTTCTTCTGACTGCATTTGCTTGGTCGACTTCCCATTTGAAAATGATTCACTTATATTATTTTTAATCGCTTCAGCTAAATCGCCATCCACTCTATCAAAAGCATCCGCTATTGAATTTAAATACTGATCAAGATTTTCCACAGTATCACTCAAATCAGTAATCATTTGTTTAATGGAGCTTGTTGCTGCTGATAATTTTTCTGTTGCATCTGATTCTATCAAGTCAGAGGACTTATCTGATAAATGTTCATCCGCAACCTTAAAACTTGCTTTAACTCCTTTTATATGTTCTGAGCTAATTCGTTTAGTACCTGTTCCCATTTTATCTCCTTTCTTATTTAACTATTGAATCCTTGTATCTTGTAAAATGTCACTACCTTCTGGTATAAGAGGAGATAAATGATTTAAAATTTCTTTTGGACTTCGATCGCTATTAAAAGTTGGATAATAAGCGCTATTATTTTCTTTTAAAATTTTGTAAGCCTTCGGATATTCTTTCTGAATTGGTAGATCTTTACTTTGTTCAAATAATTCTTTTTTGATGTTTACAGTATTATAGTTTAAATCAAGACCATAATGTAATAATTCATCTCCTGGTAAAGAATCCCCTTGGTAATTTTCATTGATTGAAGAATATAATCCCTCTAATTTTTTGCTTTCCTTCTGATAATCAATGAATTTACCCGTTTCCAAATCTAAATAATATGGTTTAATTTCTGTCTTAGAGACCGGAATACCATTTACCTTTTTTTCTGTACTCTTTTGAATATTGACAGACAACACTTCCTTTCCGCTAGGTAGTGTATTTAAAGATGGACCAACTGTACTTAATCCCCAGCCTTCACCTTTTTCTCGAAGCCATTTTAATACATCAACCTCTTTCTTTTTTAAAGTTTGATCTTTTGTATCATAGATTAATAAACGATAGGTACTTCCACCTTTTTTGCGCGACATCGTTTTAAAATTCTCTCTAATGATAAAACGTTTACCTGCCATGATAACATCATTGTTATGATATTCAACTTTACTTTGTGGATCGTTCTTAAGGTGCTTACGAATTTGTTTATCTTCTTCCGGATCTTTACTAACCCACTTTGCTACGATACCCTTATCTCCTAGAAATTCATAATCACCAATTTCGTAGTCACCACTATAAGTGTACACATTATTGTAATAATCTTCTTTTTCTTGTTTATCTTGGTAGTATTTATAGACAAAAAATCCTAAAATTGCGACAAAAATCGTTGAAAGTATTGCAAACTTTTTAAAAGTCATACTTATCTCTCCTTGTATTCAAATTTCTCATCTAGGTATAAAATATACCTTTCTACGCCTCTGTTTCCCGTACTTTCATTCTGCGGAATGATAGCATTTAAAGCATTTGTAAGTTTATCTATTTCCTCTTGCTTCATATCTGTTATTTTTTTATCAGATACTCCCATAAGATAGTTCTTGGTATCATTATCAACTTTAACTTCGTTCTTTTTAATTTGGTTTTCTATCCACTGTTCCGGAGTTAAACCATTGCGAGTAGCTTCTGGAATTTTTTCTTCTACATAGCCTTTCATACCTCTATCGTCCATTTCTTCCGCTCGAAGAGTTGCATTAAAGTCATAGTAAACAGAAGAGTCTGTATAAGTATCTTTATTCGATTTGAGATACCAAGTCCCTTTTTTCAAATACTCACCTATGCTTTTTTGTTGATTACTTAATTCCTCTTTTGACAGTTTCTCTATCTTACTACTAAACTCAAAATGGTCTTTAGCAATGTTACCAATAACCTTCAGTGCATTCTTCCCGTATTTATTTGGAATATAATCACTAAGTGATTTAATACCATCCGATTTCTCCTTGTCATCTCCAGCAAACGATCCTAAAAGCTCCATGACTGTTCCAGAACCAGGAATAAGACTATTTAATAAGCCTTGCCCAATAGCTTTACCCATTTCTTTCTGAAATTCTTCCAACGCTTCTTTTCGAGCTTTCTTAAGTTTAGATGCCCTTTCTTGATTATAGATCAAATTTGCACCTGCTCCAGCCATTGTACTACTATTATAATTTTCCGTTGTTGTAGTGGCAGTCATAATTTGATCTACTTTGACCATTCCCAAAACATTTTTATGTATTACATGTTTAAAATCTGTTTTTACAGAGAAAGAAATTCCATCACTTGTTATTTGTATGTCTTTCATTTGTTTGTTGGTCATTTTAGTTTCTGGCTCAGTGTATTCACCATAATTTAATCTTTCTATATCTTCTCCGATACCAATTAAATTAATAGACTGCATCAAACCAATGAAATCATTCACGTTATTTAATCGATTCTGATCTCTACCAATTTTAGAATCATTCGGATTTTCTGAATGGTTCTTTTTCATATTTCCAATTAGAAACCAAGCTTCTCTATCACCGGCTTCTATCATTGAAGTTGTAAACTGAGATACAGTGTCAATCGACTCACTCCCCATCGCATCTACTAGATGATTTAATTTTTTTACTGCTAGTTTATCTCCATTTTTCCCACGCACTATCCAATCCGTAACTTCTGCGGAAAGTACATTATATGTACCACCACTAATCCCCTCAGGTCGTTGCTTCATTATTTTTCCAGGAGATTCACTAAGGATATCTTTTACTACTGTTGCATCAACATCGCTTGACATAGAATCAAGATAATACATTTTATCCTTCGTTAAAATTTTATGGCTAATACTATCCAAAATAAAATCTGCAGGCATCCTTAAAATCGACTTTGCATGATTGACTTCTATTTGAAGCAGATTTATTGTCTTCGTTATTTCATCCAACCCCTGTACAAATGTTTTGTGTGCTCCTTCGATCGCATCATGTGTATTTGATCTATTCGTAGACTCAGTTAATAATTCTTGCTGTGCTGTTGTTTGGATAGGGGTCAAATTTATACTATCAATTTCTAATAATCTTGTGGCAGTATCCAACGCAGGTTGCAATTTAGACTTGACATCTTCAACAGCAGTTGACTGATCACCTGTCAAAGTCTGTGTTACAGTATTTTTCCCGCTTTCTGAAGTCCAAGCTTTGACATCAAATCCAGCATCCTTAATAGTTGAACTAAACGTGATATTGAGTGTAGAATATTTTTCTAACTCTTCAGGTACTTTATGAAAAACTTTTTCTTGTAAAATGTTTAATTTTTTGTAAAAAGCTTCTAACGCATCTAATTCTGAATTATTTTTTTTAATAGAAAACTTTCTTTCTGTATCACTAACAGCAACTGAATATGATTTTGAAAATTCTGAAATAGACTTTCCAAAATCATCTATACCAGGTAAATTATGTATCTTGATAATGTCACTCATAAAACTATCACTCCTTCGCCATATCTATAAGTATAGATAATGTATTCATTGACGTTCTACATGCAGCAGCCTCAAAGCCAAGAAATAATATTTTAGCATTGAGTTCCCCTGCAATATCTTCTTTATATTTTGAAAATTTCTCCGAAGCTATCTTTACAGTTGTTTGTTCTGCTTCTGTTTCATTTTTATATGCTGTTCCAGCCAAATTATAATTATTTTTTATATTTTCATGATTTTTAAGAATATAATCTACTGTAGTTGAAACATTATTTAAATTCTTTAAAGCTTCTGATAACTCAGCGATTTTTGCATTTAATGCATTACTCTTAGCACTAATTTCATTATACTGTTGGATTAATTCAGATTTATTTCCCATTACATCTCCTATAATATTACGATATCAAAACCTTGATTATTCTTAGTTGATTATCAACTACATAATAATGTAATTGTTTTTCTAACACTCCTTCTCTTAGTGGCTTATTGACTGCATTCAACATAGTTTGATCATTAAATCTAATTGCTAAGAAAGCTTGTTTATATGCTCTTACTTGTTTCGAAGCTGAATCAATATTGCGACTTATAGAAGCCGAAGTCATAACAACAACACCGTATCCAACCTTCAAACCTTTTTCCAATAAGTACGTCAAGTAGTCAATACCATTTTGTGTTAACTCCTGCAGTAGATCAATCATATTATATATAATAATAGTAGCATCATGAGAAAACAACTGTTTCTCCAATCTCTCATCAATACGCTTATTCATATCTTTAAGAGATTCTAGAACTTCCTCAGCCGATGAAAAGACAAATAAATTATCTGCATTTGGTAGTTTATGATACTTCGGCGCCAACACAATCACCTTCTGCTTGCTACGAGCAATTTGTTTGACGAATTGAGTCATCTGCTCTTCTTTGTCTGTCAGATAGAGAAGGTTGCCTTTCTTGAGATCCCATGTCACCGGCTCAACCGTCTCCAGATCCAATCCGAGTGGTACCTTTCCTTCATTCAGTAAAGCTGCTACATCCTCACGTCCATAGAAGGCTGCTTCTGTCAACTCATCTGGCACCATTGGGATGCCTGCTGGAGTGCGGCCTGTCCACATCTCTTTGAGACTTTGGACTTGGTCGCGGAGGTTGTTGATGATTTGGATATCATTGTCCCCTGCGACTGGTAGGGCAAACTGGACGACATCGACTTCGTCACGTTTCATGAGCGCTCGTCCCTTGATGTCTTCCATCGTAGACGCCAGTGGGGTTGCTCCCACGATACCGCGGACTTCAGAGATATCATTTTGCGGCAAGGTCAGCTGGTGTTTGAAGTTGGAATAGAGCTGAGCCCGTAGGTTGTTCTGACGGCTAGCTGTGATGATCAAGTGCACACCGATGCTGAGACCTTCACGAGAAATCCGCATGAAGAGCTTAAAGAGGTCTGTCTCATAAGGCTCGTCCTTCATAGACTCATAGCTATCCATGAGGATGACCATGGTTGGCTCTTGCTTACCGGTCACTTCACGGTAGAGAGCGATGGTGCCGACACCATGCTCAGAGAGGAGCTTCTTACGACGATCCAACTCGCGGTTGATGATCCGGATGAATTTCTGGATTTTCTCCGTCTGATCGAGTAGGAGACTATCTGCCACATGTGGCAATTGCGTCAAGGGCGCTAGACCATTGGTTCCAAAATCAAGCAGGTACATGGTCAGATTTTCTGGGCTCTGCTTGCGAGCTAGATCCATTGCGACTGTCTGAAGGAAAGTGGTCTTTCCTGTACCTGGACTTCCGTAAAGGAGGATATTCCCATCTTTTGACAGATCGATAGCGACTGCTTCTTGCTTTTGCGCCTGCGGGATATCGGCGACCCCAATCAGGACGCTTGGAGCTGTCCGTTTTTGCCAAGCCTCGATCGGCACGACCTTGTCCAACTCATCCAGCGTGATCCGCTCTTTGAGGGGTGGCAACCATGGTTGGGCCACAGCTGCGATGCCTTCTTGTTGGTGCAAGTGGCTGATTTCTTGCACGATGACATCTAGTTCTGTTGGAACTTCCTTGATTTCTTCTGCCATATCCAGACCAGATAGGTCTTGATTGAGGACTTCGTATTGGCCCAGTTCATTGATCAAGTAGATGGTATGGTCTTCGATCCCTAGCTGGTCCTTCTCAGGCTGGTAGTCTGCTCCTGACCAAGCGGTTTGGAAGAGTTCATAGACTTCGTTATTCCCGACTTGGAGGTAGGCACGACCGGTCTGCGTGATCTCAGCCGCATCTGCTGTCCGCAGCATCTCCATAGAGTCGCCACGGTCTGCTACCTTGAGGGCCAGCTTGAAGCGGGAGTTGGACCAGATCTGGTCATCCACGACCCCAGAAGGTTTTTGCGTCGCAAGGATCAAGTGCACCCCGAGGGAACGCCCGACACGCGCGATAGAGACCAACTCCTTGATGAAGTCTGGTTGGTTGACCTTGAGTTCGGCGAACTCATCACTGATCAAGAAGAGGTGAGGTAGCGGTTCTGTCGCTTCACCCAGTTTAAATTTCTTTTGGTATTGGTTGATATGGTTGACCCCATATTGACCAAAGAGGCGTTCTCGACGATGGATCTCCGCATTGATAGAGGCCAAGGCCCGCATAGACTGGGCACCATCCAAGTTGGTGATGGTCCCAAGCAAGTGAGGCAGATCCTTGAAGAGGTTGGCCATTCCCCCACCCTTGTAGTCGATGAGGAGGAAAGCCACATCATGTGGGTGGAAGTTGACAGCAAGGCTCAGGATATAAGACTGAATGGTTTCAGACTTACCAGATCCTGTCGTCCCTGCGATCAAGCCGTGTGGTCCATGAGCTTTTTCATGAAGATTGAGGTAAACCAAATCGTCCTTCCCGCGCAGACCGATCGGCACGGCCAAACTTTGGTAAGGGGCATGGCTCTCCCAACGACTCAAAACCTTGAGGTCATTGAACGTTTCCGCCTGGTACATTTCAAGGAAGGTCACCGAGTCCGGAATTGAGCTCTTGAGCTGTTGGATATGCTTGAGAGGCGCAAGGCCACGCGAGATGGCTTCCTTGTCATAACCTTCAGGGAAGTGATCCAATTGAAAGTCGAGCTCCCGAAGGACCCCTTCTTGCAAGAGCAATTGCCCTTGGTTGCGGTCCTTGATGGAGATAACCGTTTGGATATTTTCAGAAAGAGATGAGAGCACGTCTGCCACATAGATGATGGAGCAGCCCAGCTCTGTCGGATCCTCACGGAAGAACTCCATGATGACATGGTCCAACATGAGGCAACCAGCGCATCCAATCCCAGCTTTCTTTTTCCTCTTCTGGAATGATCGGAATAATGGTCAGATCATGGTAGGAATGAAAGACAGCCAATTGGGCAACGAGGAGTTGCAACTGTTCTAGCACGATGGGACGAGGGCCAACGTACCCTACTGGTCCCCGATTAAGGCTGGCTACAATCGGAAGATTGTCGATTTTTTGATGAGCTTGGAAAAGGGCATAGCCTTCTTCTTCCAAGGCATCTTTCTTCCCACTGCGCTCTTCCTGACCATATTTGAGCTCATAGCTGGTTGGAACCTTGCCCAATCCCAAACGATAGGCCAAAAAGTCAAAATGAAGCGGTGTTTTTTCGTAGATCCGCGAATCATAGCGTTTGACCATCTTTGTCAAGTCTTCGATGGCTGGGAAATGGTAAAACATGCCTTCTCGTTGCTTCCGAGAGAGCTGTTCCAAGTCCTTGGCCTTGTCCTTGAGATAGAGATGGTAGAGCTCCACGCGCTCTTTCTTATCTTCTTTGTATTTCTTACGATTCTTGAAAAATCCTTGTACCGAAAAGATCACACTGACCACAGACATGGATACCGTCGCGATGATATACAGCCCTCGCGGTTGGAAAATGGTGATCAAGAGGGTCACCCCAACCATGATGAGAGGAGGCATAATTAACTTCAAGAGTTCATCGGATGGTTTTTGAGGCTCCGCACCCGGAGGATTGATCCAAGTCCAGGTCTGGTCTTTTTTCACAAGGAGAAAGCGCACTGGATAATGCACGCGCACATCCGCACCCTCTTCATCTGCTACGAGGATCTCTTCCTTGTCTAGCAGCTCATAGGTATGGACTTCTCCTGTCGCCAAGTAACAGACCACATCCCCAAGGATCTTGCTATTTTCTAGCACGCCCTTGTCTTCCCCATATTGGTAGAAGACTTCTCCTTGACTCCATTGGAAATGAAGGGGATGTTCTTGCGAAGAAATGGTCAACTGAGCCGTTTCTTGATTCGATACGGTCGCTGTTTTCCCCTCTTCTAGTGCTAGCTCATAGCGAAAGCCTTTTTTATAGAGTATGATACGTTTTTTCATAGACTACTCCTTGTGTTCGCTAGACTCAGTTGAGCTTGCTGTTGTAGAAGACGAGCTTTCTGTAGAGGAGCCTTCTGTAGACGAAGCCGTTGTCCGCTTGGCTGTATCCAGCGCTTGGGTAAAGTCATGACGGCCGATATAGATCCAGTAGTGGAGATAGAGACTGTCTGATTTGAGCGTGACGTTGTTGAGGATGACCTTCTTTTGGTCCTCTGAGAAATTCAAGCCTTGCAAGTAAGACGTCGCCAACTCGTATTTCTGTGTCGTTGGAAGACTGCTTGGAGCCACTCCCTCCAACTCATCGATCACACCGGTGTAGTCTACTTTAAGAAAAGCAGTATCCGCTTGAAGCAACTTTTCTTTAAAGGGGGCTTGGAAAAAGACCAAATAAATCAAGGGCAAGAGTAAGAGGGCCACTACAGCGGAAAGCCATACGGTTGCCAACTTAAAGATTCGGTGTTGACGACTTGAAACCAAGGTCAAGGTCTTTTCTTCCTCTTCCTTGCGTTCTTGGTAGGCTTTCTCTAAGAGAGCTTTCATCTCTTCTAAGCTAGCAGCATCACGGATTTCTACCAAGAAATCAGGCAGATCTTCTAATTCAAGTGTGCCTTGATAGAGCTCCATGAAATCCCAGTCCCCAAAAAGAGTGACCGCATAGCACTTGGCCTGCCGCAAGAATTCAACCTGATCCCACTTGCGTGGCACCATCATTCCCGGCACCCCGCGATAAGCGATCTTGACTTGCGCATCCTTGGTCACAAACAAATTGATAGGATGCAACATAAAGGTCACCGGAAGCTCCAAGGCTGGCGCCAGCTCGTTTCTTCTTTTTCAAAACGGAAGACTTGTTCTTCCAGTGTAAATTGTTCTTCTTTCACCTTACCACTCCTCAATCTCGATCAGATCACCACTCGTGATCGGATACTCCTGTACCACCTTGCCTTCATCCAGCAAGATGCCTTTATTTACCACGCGCAACTGATACTTGCTTCTAGGCTCCATGGCAGACCCAAAGATCTGATCCAATTCCCGAATCAAGCGTCGCACCTCCATCCGCGTTGGGATTCGGAGGTCATGGCTTGCACCATTCATACGGAAGGTGACATTGATATGTTGGTCCATTTAGGCCTCTTTTCTATAGATTCGATAGGAAATATAGCCAGCAATCCCAAAGAGAAGAGCACTCCAAGCCAGCATTTGCAAAGCTGGAATAAAATCCGACAAGCTGGCCGAATTGTCCTCCACATTGGACTCGAATTTAGATAATTTTTGATTTTCAGGCTGGAACAGGTCCGCTTCAGGCCCCGTTTTTTTCTTTCCCTTTATAGCAGAAAACAACTGGCCGTCTGAATCGGTCAATTGTTTCTCTTGCTTGCGTTTTTCATCTGCTAATTTTTTCTGATCCTTCTCATTGAAAAGAGACTCAGTCGCATCCAATTGGCCCCCAAGTGTCTTTTCCTGCTCTGTCTCAAGACGTGAGTTGTTGACCTGCAGACGATTATCAATAAAATCATCTGCAGAAACAACAACCGCTGGCAAGAGACTTAAGACAAAGAGAAGATACATCATTTTTTTCATAAGCTTGATTCAATTTCCTTTGTTTGAGTAAACTTCTTTGGAATGAAGATATTGGCAACCGCCAAAAGTCCGAAGAAGACCAACAATCCGAAGAAGACGCCGATACCGGCTGTTTGTCCATCAAAGTAACCCGCAAACTGTCCTTCTAAAATAGAAAGGAGGTTGACATTTTTCACCAGTGCTGGAAGGCCTGACAAGGTCGCGGTCGTTCCGATCGCGCTTGATAGGTAGACATAGCTGATCAACATGAAGAAGGCCAGTCCCATTCCAATCACACGGAAGTGTTTCAAGAGAAGGTATTGTAGTTGTACCAAGACAAAGCTTGCTAGAACCGCTAAGAATACCCATGAAGGTACATATTCACGACCAACAGAGAGTTGAATACTTGAAATCATTCCGATCACCAGTCCAAGGATGAGAGAAAGTCCCACAAGGACACCGACAGACAAGAGATCTGATTCTTGCAAACGATCCAATTTGAAACGATCCTTAACCTTACGGATGATTGGCTGAGTCGCAAAGAGATAAGCTGTAAAGAGACTCAAGACTTCCAACATAAAGATCCAGATAAATGGACGGTAGACGTTGATAGTCGCTTTCACAGAAGAAGATTTCTCTGCAACTGGATTTGACAAGAAGTCGAGCAAGACTTCATTCGGCACTCCGTTTTCATAGGCATTGTTGAAGACCTTACGGAAGGCTTCGACGAAGTTCCCATTTTCAGACAATTCCTTGTCGAATTCACCCATCAAGCTCTCTGCATTGCTAGACAATTTCTCTGTATTGCCTTGGGCTTTAGCCAATTCTTTGTTCAATTGGCTAAAGATTTCATTGGTAGAGTTAGCAGCTTCTACATTGCTACGAGATGAGCTCTTAACGCCTTCTGTCGAGCTCAATAATGACGTGTATTCAGAACCAAGGGCTGACAAATCTGCATCGGTCTTGGTTTGAGCCTGTGTCACTGTTTCTTGCGCTTTTGATATCTCTTCTAAACGTTTTTGAAGATCAGCATATTGCGTCAATTGATCATTGATATTTTGGGTTAGATCTTTGTTAGTGTTTTCGATTGCTTGAAGATTGGCCTGCAATTGTGGTCCCAAGTCTTGCAACTGTTTAAGGGTACCATCTAACTGGGCTTTCACACTCTTCGTTGCATCCCCAGATTCATCCGTTTCAATACTCTTACGGTAGTCCTTCATGTTACTTGAAACAGCAGCCTTCACGATGTCGACCAAAGCGTTTGTCAAATCCATATCTTCGATTGGATCATAGAGTGAATGACGAACATGGTTGTCATCTTCTGGATAGTAGGCATCGATCAATGCTCCTGCGCGTTGATAATCCAAGGCGATTTCACTAGCTTTCGATGCATAGTTAGCGACAGCTGTTTTCAATTCATCTGCAGATACAGTCACACTGGTTGAAGAAACTCCATTCACAAGAACTTCAACATCAATCGCGCTTGGCATAGCTCCTCCATCTTCAACAAGGTGAATTTGAATTTGTTTGCCATCTTTCAGTTCAACTTCCTGCTCACCACTGCCTGCATAAGTCTGTCCATCATAGGTCCAAGTATCAACCTTGACTCCGGCAGGTACTTGAATGCTAACTTTTTGTTTTCCAGATTTAGCATTAAGGACATCCGCAACTGCCGTTGATTTGGCATCCACTTCTGCAGCCAATTTTTTTAAGTCATCGGCGTTCCCTTTTGGATGCGCCTTTGTTCCAGCAAAAGCACTATCAAAATTAATCGCTGCGTTGAGATTTCCATACTTATTCAAATTCAGACTAGCAGGATCTAAAGACGGAAGTTTTTCAATTGCTTGACGAATGTCATCATCCGCTTTATCTCGAGCCTTGCTGATAGTTTCGATTTTTGGCTTTCCAAGCAAGGTACGAAGAGTGACTTTGTCTCCTTCATTTAGACCATAGTAGTCAAGGATCTTCGCTTTTACAGAAGACTCGATGTTCTTTTCGTGCTCATCTAATTTGTCGCGTTCTGCCTTGATCCCTTTTTCAAGGTCTGCCACACGATCATTCACATCTTTTGTCAAGCCTGCATAGGTCTTGGTACCTGAAGCATCTCCTGCTGTTTCAGTTGGTTGACTCAATTGTTTGGTAATTGCTTCTTGGTTTTGTTGTAGATTCTTATACAACTCTTGGGTCTT
>PPYF01305894.1_pt1 | contig 12241 bp, 11 predicted proteins | sample 1559871 | NCBI WGS metagenome assembly PPYF01 (sample SAMN08240021, study PRJNA423297) | Human gut metagenome, whole genome shotgun sequencing project. | reverse complement strand
ATATTAAAGCGATCTTTCTTCATTTTTTAAATCCTTACCGGACAAATTTTTATCGGATTTTTCAGCGTTGAGCTGTAAATCTTTCCGCATTTCTTTTACGGCTTTTTCTTTCTCGTTAATTTTATTTATAAGGGATTGTTTTTTTGAATTTTTATTAAGCTCTTTTTTAGCAAACTCATCATAAACAGCCGCAAGTACATCATGATCCTTTGCCTTGAAAAATATAAGATACTTATTATTTTCAGGATTTTTCTTGACCGCAAAATCAACGCCATGTTTTTTAGCAATTCCGTTAAAAGTCCTAAGACTTTCGTTTGTGGAAATATCCACGCTGTTAAGCTGTTGGTTATGCTGCATAAGCTGACGGACAGTCTGCTTTCCCTTGTATGGTTCATAAAGCTTCATACGTTCTTTTTCAATCTTTACAGCATTTTTTACTTGCGATTTTTCCCGCTTATAGTTTTCATATTTATTTTTTACGAATGAAGCAAGGGCTTTAAACCCCTGCTTCAAAGTATTACAGCTGATTACCAGAACTTGTTTTCCAAATTCTTCGTTATTCAATATCGTCACCCCACGGAGTTTTTTTCTTTAATTTTGAAGTAATGAGTATAGCCGCCAGCGCAGTTATTCCCGCTGCAAAAATTGTTATAGGAAGTTTGTCGTTTCCTGTTTTCGGAGCGGACGGCGACATCGGAACGGCAGGTATTGTAACTGTTGTGTTCGTAACTGTTGTAACCGTTGTGATCGTAGTTGCCGGAGTAGTAGAGGTCGAAGTAACCGGAGTAGTCTGAGTTGCAGTTGTAGTTGTTGTCACAGTCGTAGTTGTGGTTACGGTAGTTACAATTGTTGTGGTCGCATTATAAAATTTATCACCCGATTCGTTGTTGCCGATTTTTACAATTTCACCGTTGTTTTGTATAGTAAAATCATAATAATTTTCATCAAGCTGATATCCTTCCGGAGCTTTTATTTCTTTCAGAAGATAGTCGCCGATTTCAAGACCGTTCAGCTGATAAATTCCTTTTTCTGCTTCTTCAAGCGTACCTACAGTTTCCTCATCGGAATCATATTTTTTATTACCGTTTTTATCCCGATAAACTTCAAAAACCGCGCCCGAAAGTTTTTCATTCGTATGCTCGTCATATTTTTCTATTCTGACGCTTCCGCGGATTTTTTCATTGCCGATTTTAACGGAAATTGTTTCTCCGTCCTCGTCAACAGTTACCGGAAAACTTTTTTCCGTCAGGATATATCCCGCAGGGGCTTTAATTTCAGCAACGGTATACTTTATCTTCTCACTGCTAAAATGAGGTGCGGCAAATGCGGTTCGATTATGTGGGGTGAATACGGAACAAGTCATAACGGAGTTATTTACAGCTATTATAAATGCGCTTCTGTCAAACGACATCTTGGATGTAAGGATAAAAGCGTCCGTCAGGAATTGATTGAAAAAGAAATTTTAGAAAGAGTTGTAAGTGAAATTATTACAGAAAAAGGACTTAATAAAAAAGAAAATACATCTATGCTGTTTTTAAAAAAACAACATAAATGCATTATAAAAAATATAGAGAATATTATTGGCGCTATTGCAAATGGAATTTATACTGATTCGGTCAAAGAAAAACTTCTTGAGCTTGAACAGCAAAAGGAGGATTTAGAAAAGCAGCTTCAGATTGAACAGGATAAATTATCAAGTAAGAAATTATCTTTCGATCAAATTAAATATTGGCTTCATAACATCCTGGCCCTGATTTCTGAAGAAAATAAATCACTGCTTGTTGAAACTTTTGTAGATGAAATTGTTTATTTTAACGACGATTAATCACAAGAGGTTCGAGTTAATGGAAGTTCGGTTGAGCCATATTGGATATATCCGAACACTGAAAAGTGCTCGGATTATTTTGTTTTTATGCCCGATTTTGAGGTGTTTGCGCTGAGGGTGAGGTTTGAGTATTGATAGAAAAAATGAGAGCCATACCCTTTCTGGTATGGCTCTTTAGTATTATGCTTCATATCATGCATTATCAACATAAGATTTGGTCTGCTTGCTACTTGCTTTGTAAAATAGAAAACTTTTAAAACAATTGAAGTTGCCCATCAATATGGGATTTAACTTTACGAATGGTTACTTTATCCTCATCATGAATTTCTCCGCAAATTAATGCAGACATCAGGTTATGTTGCTCTCGATTTTTGCGTGCCATTTCACAGTTGTAATTAGCGTAACAATACATACAACCATTTTCACACGTATTGTACATACCTATATCAATACTTTCTATGCATCCACAAATACCCCTTTGGTTTTTATCTTTTCCTATTTTAAGTTGATAATTTCCAATTCGTTCAAGACGTTGTTTATCAATGCAGCAAGCATGTTCAATATTTAAAGATGAAAGGTCATATTCTTCAGCACACGTATCAATATATATTCCGTTTTCTGATGCAATTCTTGAAAAAAAACTCATTAAATCAATTACTTCATCATTTGATGGCACATGAATATTAAGAGTCTTAATATTTCTTTCCGCATTTTTATAAAGGTCAACAAAGCTTATTGTGCATTTTTCCGTGTAATTACACAAGCTTTCACATAACTTTTTGAAATATTTTTTATGGTAGTCTATAGTGTAGTGTTCATTTATTAATATAGGATCATATCGCCATACAACTCGCTCTTTTCCTATGATAGAAGAAAGTTTTTTAAAAGTCGGTATAATCACATCGTTTTTTGAAGGAACATTTTTTTCTACATCTTTTCCGTAAGAATTAAGAGTGAATTGAAAATAGTAGGTGTATTTATCAAGTTCATGTATTCTTTCAAGCATAGGTGTTGGGTTTTTTGTCCAAAACACTATACCATCAACAACATCGGGTGATAGACTTATTTGGCTTATTTGGTGTATATTCATTGGGTTTCTTACACAAACATAGCCCTCTTTAAATCTGTTAAATATCCAATCAGAGTAAAAAGCTGGTATGTCTGTTCTTCTGCTTGCGCTTATAATCATAAAATCACCTCCTAATCTATTTCAATGATTAGTTGTGCAGATTCACAACTCAATGGAACACAGTATTCTTGTTAGAAATTCCAAGGGCAATCAAATAATAACGCATTCGATTGATGTCTTTCTGAATTTGAATAATAAGAATTCTCTTTAAAATGCAATTTTCTTATCGAGATATTATATCCGTTTCGTTTTATCTTATGTGCAAGTTTTATAAAAACATCTCTTCCTGTATTTATACTATCAACATCGTTTATAATTATAAACAATGGAGAATTTTGAGGTTTATTCTTTACAACATATTCAATTAAATCATCAAAAAGCCTTTCAACAACAGTTGAACCATGTGAATAGAGATATGATATCAGATATTCTATTATTATAACATTATAGCTATTTTGGCTTAATGTTGGTATATCACTCTTGATATCAAATCCTGTAGCAAAAGAAGCATTTGGATATAATTCTGTGATTTTTGAATGAATATCATCCCAATATGTATTAATGTCGACACCATGATAATAAATATTTATATCGTCCTCAAACATATGGTCAAAAGCCATTAAATCGGCAGCACCGCCACAGCCTAAAGACAGAATATCAAAATATGGATATTTATTTAACTCAATAAAATCAAGAGCATATGATATCTCTGAACAGTATTTATATGAATATCGGCATATATAATAATACAACAATTTTTCACAATCATATTTCGTTCTAATTTGATTTGTATGAAAATGAATATCATCAAGACATTTTTTACAATTATGTGAACAATTGTGTCCAGTACATTTATTGCAATGATAATGTCGATACGCTATATCACAATAGTCAATAATATCATGAATCAGCATTATATATCACTCTTTTTATTATTTCTCCAATAATCTGAAAACACAAGCATTTTAAAAGCTCTCCGGCACAAGTGCCAGCTTGTTAATTGATTCATGCGCTCTTACAAGTGAATCATAAACCGCCAGAACGTCCTCGGAATCCCAAGTGCGCAGCGATTTTTCATCTATAACACCAGCACTTTCACGGATAATCTTTGCGAGTTGTTCTTCATCGGCAACAGCCACAACCGCCTGAACTGCGGCGTTACTTTGAGCCTTTTTGAGATTGAGAATAAGGCTGTCAATCGAACCTTTAGACTGTACTTCAAACACATAAATAGCCTTACCCATATTTCCGATTTTGGCTTCCCAGACAGCGTCTACGACTGCTCCAGTTGTAATTTTAACTTCGGAGCGACTGTCAAAGCCGAGAAGTTCACCAATAGCTACCAACTTTTCTTTTATTTCATCGTGCAGTGATTTTGAGTCATTTACATTAACAGGCTTCTTAGGTTCAGTCACAGCAGGAATTTCTGGGGTCTTTTTCTCAGCAAGGGGTAAAATCTCATCCCACATAAAATAGTCTACTGCCAAAAGGTCATAATCTTCTGCACCGGCTTTCTCAAGTTCTGTGGAAATCTCTTTTGCTATTTTACAAACTTCCGCATATTTCTTTCCGGTGTACTGATAGTTATATTTCGGCATATCTGGAATATCAAGATAACCATAGCAGAGAATAGTAGTCTTATTGAAGATTACGTATTCTTGTGGATTAGCGTATGTAAGCAGTTCACTAATTGTCGCAGGTCCCATACCCTTGATTGATTTCAAGAATACATCCCAACGTTTTTCAATAGAACTTGTACCGTAAAGAAGTTCAGCTAATTGCTTTTTAAGTGCAACGAAACCGTTGTCGGCAATCAGTTTGTCGACAACATATTTTTTATTGCCCCAAATGAGCATAGACCAAAGCTTGCTGATGTACTCCAAAAATTCATCTTCGGTCATAGCGATAAGCTTGTCCTTAGTGAATGATTGGTAGTATTCCTTGCGCTCTTTACGTTCTGCCCAGTTTTCTTCGTAATACGCCGAATTGAACTTCTTTTTCTTTATAAACTCAGAAATTGCTGAATTCAGTTTTTTTGTATTCACGACTTATCCTCCTTAACTATGGCATCTTCGATAATTTCATCTATTTTAGCTCTCAGCTTTGCAATTTCAGATTTAATTTCCTCTTGTTTATTGATTTCAGAGTGTATTTCATCAACGATACGCTGCTGATCTTCAAGAGAAATATCCAACATTGGGAATTCTCTCACTACTATTGGGAAAATATTTGTGTTGTTGCCTAATCCCTTTTTATAGATCTCAATGAGATACTGAAAATACGTTGTTCTGAAATAGTAATAGGCGAATTCCGGATTGTAATCCTTAAGCCGAATGCGCATTGTAAAATCAGCAAAAACTCCTTGGAGTTCATCGTCTTTAATCAAAGCGACTTTTCCAATGGTTCCTTCGCCGGAACGAGCAAGAATAATATCGTTTTTCCGCACCGTTTTGGATTGTTTGGAATCAGAGTACTCCTTTGATACTGTGCTTGCACTTTCTAAATCGAACTGCCAGTTCTTAATCGTTGCCATAGAAATATAGCAAAAGTCGCCATCCTCAGAATAGTCCGCCGGTGAAACACTTGCACCCAACACAATCGGTTCTGCAAGGTAATGCTTAATTTTTTTATCTGTGCGGCTCATTAACTCTTGCATGACAAAGTTTCCGGAATCCCTATGAAACTTTGCGCTAAAACGCAAATCTGCATTGTTAGATAATGTTCTATAATTTGCAGAAAATCGTTTTGCCTGTTTGATTCTGTTAAACTCATCCATGGCAAAACGGAATTCACGATTAAATACATCGTCAATGATTTCGCCGTTCTTCTTGATTGAGGATTCAATTGTTTTAATCTCTTTCTCTATAGCGTTCGCTTCTGTCAACGCCTTTTTTTGGATAGAGACAGAAACAGCAGGTACCTTGATATATTGGATGTCGCTTGCATAAACATGTGGCTGATCAGAACCTTTTTGAAGTAAATAGATGTCACTCTGAATTAAGCGAAGAGCATAGTACAAAAATTTCGTCAAATACTTGTTCTCGTCTTTGGATTTTAGTGTTACACAATCCGACGCCCAAATAGGAACATCCCAGTAATTCACAAACCCGGAATTTGCACCAGAAGCACTAATAGTAATACAACCTTGAGGTCGGTTACTTTCATTATGCAAATACGCATAATCTTTACCGCCTGCAACAACAGGAATATTTCCTTCAATAGCCTGCGCTTCAGTTATACTGGTTCCTTTTTCTATTTCAAAAATATCCTTAATCCTGTCCTGACATAAAGAAATGCGATTGAAGAACTCCGCATGACTTTCTTTTGCATAAGATAGCCCCATTCGTATATTTGAGGAATTTGATATGGAGTGTATTGTGTTGTTTGTTAGTCTCATAAATACACCTCAATCCCAAACAATCTTGCGCATAGCATCCAAAATTGTCGTTTCATTTCCATCATCAATTAAAATCTCCTCTGCCGTATTCGTTCTATACAATTCGTTTGGCATCGGACGCTCTCCTCGTTTAGTGCGTTTATATCCGATTGCTTCGGTCTCTGCCATGAAAATGCTGTAATCAAGAGTTGCGGCAACTTCACCAAATACCCACCATGTATTTACGTGCCCAAAAGTCTCTTTTGTATCTTTGTCAGGCTTACAAAGAATCTCCAGTTCTTCACGATATTTGCTGATTAAACCGCTTGCGTCTAAGCAGTCATCTGCATCGGAAATATAGTGTTTCAGCATTTTCCGTAGCAACGCAACTTCTTCATCAGCGGTTAAATTTTTAATAGACGGAAGTTTTGCTTTGAGTTTCTTTCCATCATATACAGAAATCAAATTGTCCACACGAGTTTTAAGTTGCGAATAGTCTTTCGATGCGGTATCCCATACCTCGTTCCAAGCAGCAATCTCTTCTTTTGTTTTCTTTTGTGCAAAGAGAATGCTTGTTTTTGTTGAGGTATAGGGCTCAAATGCCAACTGTGGCAAGGATACAACTGCTTTTATTTTGAAATATTTATAGAGGAATAGGCGGATATATTTGTTTTCGGTTGTATCAAATACGCTTTCCGGCAATACCGCCGCTACACGACCATTTTCTCTGAGAAGCTGATACCAACGCTCGATGAACAGGTTCTCCGAATTCTTTTTCTCACCGAACATAAAATCATGCTTAATGGTTTTCTTGGTGTCATTGTCCAGTTCAACGCTAAACGGAGGATTTGTTAGAATCAAATCGAATTGTCCATTGACTTCACGCTCTTGGTAAAGCGTATCCTTAACACTTCCGTTCAAAGCATTTGGCGCGGTTTCCTTTTCGTATTTAGCAAACGGGAGCAAACCATCTTTTACGAAAATATTGGTTGATCCGTCTCCGTGAAGGATCATATTGACCTTCGTTGCCGTACCAAGATTAAAGTTTATCTCAGAACCATAAATATAAGTTTGTGCCCACTTGTTTTCTCTATGATCCGGGAAAAACCAATCAGATGTAACCTTGTCTTTGACAGCTCTTGAAGTGCCAAGCTCATTATTGTAACCTAAAGCATTACGATTACGATACTTCATGTTTTCTGTAATGAACTTCATGTACTCGATTAGGAATGTTCCGCTGCCCGCTGAAGGGTCAATCATATACGGAATTTCTTTGTCATCTTTGATACGCTTAATCGCAAGCTTGTCTGCCTGAATAGCGTAGAGCATGAATCGTACGATATTTGTGTGGGTGAAAAATTGTCCTTTGCTCTGTTTGAATCCATCACGAATAATGCCCTCAAAGAAGTCACCCAATATATCTTTACCGCTCAAGCTATTCTTACCATCCACAAAAGAAAGTCCTTCTAACTTCTGAACGGCATATTTAAGCTTTGATAGGGAGAACTTCTTGGTATCTACTACATAAGATTTTCCAAGTTCCTTTTCATCCAAAATATAGAGCTTAGATTTAAGCGCACGACGATAAAGCTCGTTGATACGGTCAAAGAGCTTCTCATTTGTTTCAAATTCCTCGTCGCCATCCTTGGCGAATGTCATAGACTGAAAATCGTAAGTGTCGCCATCTTCCTTCTCGTCTTCGTCCTGTATTTTGGAAAGGATCAGATTTGTCAAAGAAGAGAAAACATCGTTGTCATCGGTTCCGCCGCCGCCCCAAAGTACATTGTGCAAATCTTTTTGAAGCTGCAAAAGCATACCATGCGAAAAATTAGTTTCCAGGTCTTTTTCGGAACCCTTTATATATGGTTTTTTCTGCGCCTTGCCATAACGAGCAGGGATTGTGTTTGTAAAATCACGGACGGATTCCCAATCAGCGTAGGTAGGATATTTTTGGTTATCGATGATAATACACTCATCAGAAATTGTGCCTGTCGCATCATTGGTGGTATATAGAACCAAATATTTTACACTGTGACCATCTGTGCGTTCCATGCCCGCCAACTTGAAAAGTTGTTCCTCGATAACACTATCTTTGTCAATAGTTGCATATTCTTCTTGGTTTTTAACTTCGATAAACAGGAAAGCATCGCCGTTTGCATCTCTCACGATGATGTCAATACGGCTTGTAATAGTGTGGGGACGACCGGCTGTATATTCATGCTCAATTTCTATTTTAGCAGGATCGTAGCCAAGCTCATTTACCAGCTTTGTTAATAAATACGCACGACACAGTTCTTCCGGCTTAGCATCCGTTCGTTTTTGGCATTGGACTATTTTATCGTAAGCTAATTTTCCTGCCGATAAATCAAGTTTAGTAACGATTTTGATTGGTTGTGCTTCAATATATTGTTTGATTAAGGTGTTATTCATATTAATTCTCCTTAAAATTTTTAATGGATTTGTCAATAAGTTTACCATTAAGAAAATCTATCTGAAATTGAAGATTTTTAATCAATGTTTTATTATCTGCATATTCTAAAATCACCGAACCACGCACTGCTTGTGCCGTAACTGTTGCGGTAGCTATATCAGAATCTGTTGTTTGAAGTTCTCTGATTTTCTCGATTGCCGTATGTCTGTCAAGAACACCATAAGTGAGATAATCACGAATTATATCATTGCGTTCATGTATTTTAGCATTTAAGTCAATTATTTCAAGAGGTTCTCTAATATTGTTGCTCATAGTACCTTCCACATTTTATGATAGAGTTACCCGTTTCCTCACACCACGGCGGTGATAATTCAATTCAAATTTCGTGCCTGAAATATGTATAACTATTCATTATCTATTATATCACAAAGCCTGTCAGATTTCAATAAGTCAGCTCAAAAAAACAAGAAAAAACAGGAAAGCGAGGCGACAGAACTTTTAACGAAAAAATAGTATCCCATCTATAAAATTGCATCCCGAATTGTGAAAGTTTTGTGAAATTTTCGGCTGAAATTTGATTTATGTACGCCTGCTATCCTGTGTCAAAAATGATACAGCCGAGTAAGAATTTGCGGAAACCAAGCGAAAAAGTAACAATAATCCCTATATGTACGGCGGCATATAAGAGCCTGTAAACGCCGTAGTTATGCGGTTTTTCGGGATCTTGGGGTGTTGACAAACGGCGGAGAATGTTGTAAAATATGAAATGTGCAGAACGTGTGTTCTTGGAGTTGGCACTCCATAGAGAGCTGCGTATATATTGAGCCGGGCTATATGCTCAGGCCGTGCGGCTGTTACTTTGCCTGCCGCAATGATAACGGATATTTAAGCCGTTACACTTAACATAACAATCGAATAAGCCATCGGCTCATCAGCAAAAGCTGTTGGGTCAGGCTTGTCGTAGTTATGTGGGGGTAACGGCTTTTTTGTTTGTAAATGGCACCGAAAAGTGACAGCAAAATCTATACTCTCCACAGTAGAAAATTGAGGGATAGTATAACCATAGGTGAGTAAAGGGGTGTCATATCGAAGTGGCATCTAATCAGTGATGTTATGAAACACACGCCCTGTTTCAAGGCGGGTGATATGACATCATCGGTGTGACGAAATAAAAAACGTCACGAATCGTTACGTTATTACCTGAGGTCGAGATTTACGACCTCAGGTTTTGAGAAAAACCAGTGCACTGAATCGTGGCGGCGGTTTTCGTGGTGATTTGCGACGGAAATATACAGCGTGAAGCAGAGCTGATTTCAGTCTGGCTGACGTCAGATATAGTTCTATGCTTAAAATAGATAGCGGCATTCATGGCGTCATCATTTTGGTGAACCCTGAAGCTGATGAAACAGTAACAACTGAGTGAACGAAACGTTCACCCAGCGTAAAGACAGACTTCCCATTTCAAAAAAACGGCTCCTCCCATACATATCGCAAAAGCGAATGTCGGCAGAAGTGCTGTAATCTATTTTATGGAGGAAACGCAAATGAAAGAAAAAAATTTCAACCGTACCGAAGCCGAATACGAAAAAGCTCTTGCCGAGCGTGAGAAGCTACACGCCGAGCTTGAACGGCTGACGAAAAAGGAAACCTAGCAGATTCACTACTGCAACAACCTCGTCAATCGTGAGAAAGAACAAAAACGCCGTCAGCGTACAAGCCGCCTTATTCAGCGTGGAGCGTTGCTTGAAAGCTTTATTCCCGATGCAGAAAGCTACACCAATGAGCAGGTCGGATATCTGCTGAAAATCGCTTTCGGCAATCTTCCCGGCGGTGTGCAGGGCGTACATTTTCCTGCAACGATGGGAGGAAATCAGTGAAAGAACTGTTCTGCAAGGCAAGCAATTCTGCTTCCCTTGGTACAAGGGCGCACTTATATACCACAAATTGTGGTATATAAGTGCGGTTTCTGCGGAAACAGGAATAATCGGCAATACTGCCGAGAAAATGAAAGGACGTGATTATTGCAATTTATCATTGCTCAATCAAAATTATCAGCCATGGGAAAGGCAAGTCTGCCGTTGCTGCCGCCGCATACCGTTCGGGAGAGAAAATCACGAATGATTATGACGGAACGCTCCACGACTTCACGAAAAAGGGCGGCGTTGTCCATACGGAAATTCTTCTGCCAAAGAATGCGCTGAGAGAATTTTCTGACCGTTCTACGCTCTGGAACGCTGTTGAAAAATTCGAGAAATCGAAAAATGCACAGCTTGCAAGGGAGATTGAAATTGCCCTGCCGAATGATTTTCTGAAACGGAATGTATCGCTCTTGCAAAGGAATTTGCACAGCGGACTTTTGTTGACAATGGAATGTGTGCCGATGTCTGTATTCACAATCCGAATAAGGAACAACCCAATATCCACGCACACATTATGCTGACAATGCGACCGTTTAACGAGGACGGCAGTTGGGGCGATAAGCAGAAAAAGGTGTATTTGCTTGATGAAAACGGTGAGAAAATTTATGACATGAAAAAGCGGACTTACAAGTGCAAATCTGTTCCCACTACCGATTGGAATAGTCGTGATAAGGTTGAGGAATGGAGAGAAGCATGGGCAGACTTTCTGAACAATGCTTTGGTACAACGCAACATTGCCGAGCGTGTTTCACATTTATCCTTTGAGCGACAGGGCAAAATCGAAAAGCCCACAATCCACCTTGGCGTATCTGCAACGCAGATGGAGCGCAAAGGCATTCCTACCGTCAAGGGAAATATCAATCGTCAGATAAAATCCGAAAATGACAGAATTCATTTTCTTATGGAACAGCTCAAAGCCGCTGACGAAAAAATTGCAAGGCTCAAAGAAATTCCGAAAGAGGACAGCCTCGTGGATATGCTTCTTCGGTATTGGGGCAACGGCAAAAAGTTTGCAGAAGTGCGCGGGCATAGCATTTCCAACCTTAAAAAGATTGAGAAATTCAAGGATGTTTCACACGCCATCGCATTCTTGCAAGCGAATAAAATTGCAAGCATTTCGGGGCTGAAATCAAAATCCCTTGATACAAAAACAGCGTTACAGAATGTCAAAGCAGAATATATCCCGAAGCTCAATAGGATAACCGAGCTTGAATAATTACTCAGTAATTATGACCGCTACAAGCCGAATAAGGCGGTATATCAAGAGTGGAAGTCCATTGAAAATCCGAAGAAAAAGGAACGGTTCTACAATGAGCATTACGGGGAAATCTCGCTTTTCCAGACAGCGAAAAACTTTTTCAGGAATAGGCTGGACGGCGGTAAGCTTACTCCAAAAGCGTGGAAAGCAGAACTTGAAGAGCTGAAAAAATCATAAAGCACGGACAGAGCGAAAATCTCAAAGCTTGAAGATGAAATTGCTATTTGGATATATACTAAAAAAGTAGACAAGTATGATAAAAATATGAAAATAAAAGACAAGCAGGAGAAATAAAAAATGTCA
>PPYF01066259.1_pt1 | contig 12242 bp, 8 predicted proteins | sample 1559871 | NCBI WGS metagenome assembly PPYF01 (sample SAMN08240021, study PRJNA423297) | Human gut metagenome, whole genome shotgun sequencing project. | reverse complement strand
GAGTTAGGTGGTGCACTTAATGCGACAGGGGTGGTGCATAGGTCTGCGACTACCGGTGCAATTACGAGCGAATAATCAATCCACAAAATGGACATTGTTTTATGTCTAAAGAATTTATAAATTCTATTTCTGAAACAGATGATGTTGCATGTTTAGCGTTGTACCATTCTTGAACAGTATTTTCAACAAGCAACTGTCCTTCTGATTTCTCTGAATTTTCAGACCAAGTAAACGAACGTAAAGATGGATATTTTCTACGTTCTTTTTTATTCATTTGTGTTTGGCGGTTCGGAGTTTCAAGAGATGAATAACCAGAACCGCCAAGTTCCTCTTGATGGTTATTCACCTCATGAAGCTCTTCAAGAGCTTGCCTTTCTACAAGCATTCTGATTATAACATTTCTCGTAATGAATTGCTACTTACCACCCATTTGCAAAAGAGGAGCTTTTATTAAAATGAATATATCGTTTGTAACGAATTGCAACGAAAAAGCTTTCGTTGCAAAAAGAGCGAAACGAAAGAAACGATATTTTTTATAACACTATCTTTTAAACATAATCATGGTATACTGTTGTAGAGATATAAAGAAAAGAGGTTAGAAAATGTACGCAAAAAATACATGGGAAAAGTATAAGGACAATCTCAATGAAGTCATGGAATATAATGAAGGTTATAAAGATTATATTTCAAAAAACAAAACAGAACGTGCTTGTGTTAAAGACTCTATTCGTTTAGCCAAAGAAAAAGGATTCAAGCCATTAGACTCTTTTGAAACACTTAAGCCAGGAGACAAGGTTTATGTCAACAACAGAGATAAGAATATCGCATTATTTGTGATTGGTAATAAACCACTTACAGAAGGTATGAGAATCTTAGGTGCTCATATTGACTCTCCTAGAATGGACTTAAAACAGAATCCAATATATGAATCAGAAGGATTCGTATTAGCTGATACACACTATTATGGTGGTGTAAAGAAATACCAGTGGGTGACTATCCCTCTATCATTATATGGTGTTGTCGCAAAGAAAGATGGTACTGTCGTAGATGTTGTCATTGGTGAAGATGATAATGATCCAGTAGTAGGCATCTCTGATTTACTTATTCACTTAGCTGCAGAACAGTTAGATAAGAAAGCAGCTAAAGTGATTGAAGGTGAAAACCTTGATGTTACTTTAGGTAATATGCCTTTAGTAGGTGAAAAAAAAGATGCAGTGAAGGCAAATATCTTAAAACTATTAAAAGATAAATATGATATCGAAGAAGAAGATTTTGTATCAGCTGAAATTGAAGTTGTACCAAGTGGTAAAGCAAGAGACTATGGTTTAGATCGTTCAATGATTGCTGGTTATGGTCATGATGATAGAGTATGTGCCTATACATCTTTAACTGCAATTCTTGATATGGATGTATGTGACTATACATGCTGTACTATTCTTGTAGATAAAGAAGAAATCGGTTCAGTAGGTGCTACAGGTGCTCAATCTTTATTCTTTGAAAATACAGTTGGTGAAATGTTAGTGAAGATGGGTATTGATAGTTTTGTGCAGACAAGACTTACTTTATCTAGATCAAAGATGCTTTCAAGTGATGTATCTGCTGGTGTAGATCCATTATTTGTAAGTGTGAATGATAAGAAGAACGCTGCTTATTTAGGTAATGGTATTGTATTTAATAAATATACTGGTGCAAGAGGTAAGAGTGGAAGTAATGATGCATCTGCTGAATATGTTGCGAGAATTCGTGCTGTGATGGATGAATCAAATATCCATTATCAGACAGCTGAACTTGGTAAGGTAGACCTAGGTGGAGGAGGCACTATTGCTTATATCCTAGGAAACTACAACATGGATGTGATTGATGCAGGTATTGCAGTATTAAATATGCATGCACCAATGGAAGTCGTATCTAAAGTAGACGTATACGAAACATATCAGGCATATAAAGCGTTCTTAAAGAATGCATAATTCATAGAACTGTAGTTAAAACAGGCAGTAAACTTTATGTATTTCCACCTTGGATAAAACCAAGGTGTTTTTTGATTGATCTATGATACAATAATCAAGAGGTGATTTGATGAAACAATTAACACTTGGAATGGTGGCTCATGTTGATGCAGGTAAAACCACATTAAGTGAGTTATTACTCTATACGACAGGGACAATTAAACATCAGGGTCGTGTTGATCATAAAGATACATTCCTTGACTATAATACACAGGAAAGAGAAAGAGGCATTACTATCTTTTCTAAGGTTTCTGCTCTTGATTATAAGAATAACCATTTCACGTTTATTGATACACCAGGACATGCTGATTTTAGTGGAGAAATGGAACGTGCATTAAGTGTTCTTGATTATGCAATAGTGATTATCAATGGTTTAGATGGTGTACAGGCGCATACTAAAACAATCTGGAACTTATTGAGACACTATCATGTACCAGCATTCATCTTTGTGAATAAGATGGATTTAACACATTATACAAAAGAAGAGTTATTAGACTCTTTATCACAATTATCTCCTCATATTATGGATATGAGTGCTTCTGAAGAAGATATTGCAGCACTTGATGAAGAGATGATAGAAGAATATTTAGAAACAGAGTCTTTAAAGGATACATCTATCGCAAAAGCGATTTCTAATAGACATCTTTATCCACTTTATTTTGGTAGTGCACTTAAGAATCAAGGTGTAGATGAACTACTCGATGCCTTAGACCGTTATACTTTAGAAAAAGAACCACAGAAAGAATTATCCGCACAAGTCTTTAAGATTACGAGAGATGAAAGAGGAGAACGTCTTGTCTTTATTAAGGTCACTGGTGGCAGGCTTCATGTACGTGATACAATCCATGATGAAAAGATTCATCAAATTAGGTTATATCAAGGGAACCGCTATACTTTAGTAGAAGAAGCATCTCAGAATGATATTGTAGCCTTAACAGGTATTAAGAAGCTTCAGGCAGGGGATTATATTGGATTAGGACATGTGATTCATTCAACACTGAGACCTTCTATGTTGTATCAAATTCAACCATCTAAAGAGGCAGATATCAACCATTTCTTTTCTTCTTTAAAGGTATTAGGTGAAGAAGAACCATTACTTCATTTAAAACTCTTTGATGATCATGCCCAGGTTTCTTTAATGGGTGAAGTACAGATAGATATTCTTAAACAATTAATGAAAGATCGTTTTAATGAGGACATCACAGTGGATGAAGGAGATGTCGCTTATCTAGAAACAATCAAAGAACCAATAGAAGGGGTAGGACACTTTGAACCATTACGACACTATAGTGAAGTCCATCTTTACTTAGAACCACTTCCTCAAGGTTCAGGACTTGTCTTTGATAATCAATGTCAGAATAACTTAGAAGAGAGATATCAAAATCTCATCATGACACACTTACAGGAAAAAGAACACTTAGGTGTACTCACAGGGTCTCCTATTACAGACATGAAAATCACACTTCTAGGTGGTAAAGCCCACTTAAAACATACAGAAGGAGGAGACTTCAGAGAAGCCACTTATCGTGCTATTAGACAAGGGTTAAAAATGACTGAATCAGTTATTTTAGAGCCATATTATAAATATGAATTAGTCATTCCTACAGAAGCTTTGAGTAAGGTTTACTATGCTTTAGAAGACTATCCAACACCTACTGTAGTGAATGAGAATAATGATATTACAACACTTCATGGAGAAGCACCTGTTTTATTCTTGATTCACTACCAAAAAGAACTTCTGACTTCCACAAAAGGAAAAGGACAGCTTTTCTTCTTAGATACATTCTATGCACCGGTAGAAAATCAGGAAGAAGTGATAACTAAATGTGATTATGATAGTGAATCAGATCTAGATAATCCTACAGGTTCTATTTTCTGTTCACATGGTGCAGGATATTATGTCCCTTATGATGAAGTAAGAGAGAAGATGCATTTACCTCTTTATAGTGCGATGAAACAGGAACATACTTATACACATAATCCTGTACATATTAGTGATGAAGAACTTAAAAGAGTATATGAACGTACCTATGGTCCAATAAACACAAAACTTTCAAGTGACTACTATAAACCAAAACAAGATCATGTTTCTTCTAATACAGTACAGGTATTAGATGAATATTTGATTGTGGATGGATATAATGTCATCTTTGCCTGGGATGAATTGAAAGAACTTGCGAAAGAAAAACTAGGTAGTGCAAGAGATAAGCTTATTGATATATTGATGAGCTATAAAGGGTATCGTGGCTGTCATATGATCCTTGTCTTTGATGCTTATAAGGTTCCACAGAATAAAGGCAAGAGTCAGATGTATCATGATATGGAAATCGTTTATACAAAAGAAGGACAGACAGCGGATGCTTATATTGAAAGCATCACAAAACAGATGGCAGGGCAATATCGTCTTGTGGTAGCCACAAGTGATAATCTTGAACAGAAAATTGTATTAGGCCATGGGGCGACACGTATCTCATCAAGAGAATTACTTCAGGATGTCATTTCTCGTTCTAAAATCCAAAAAGAAGAGTTTGAAAGAAAAAATCCCCAAATGCATAGTTATGCATTTGAGGATCTCAAGAAGTATTAGGACTTCTTTTTTTATTTAATAGATGTAACTGTATAATCTTTATCTTCTACAGCTTTCTTTAAGACATCATTAGATACTTCTTTACTTAAAGTGACAACTGCAGTGCCTTTTTCATGACTTACATCAGCACTTACTACACCATCTACAGCTTCTAATGCCTTCTTTACAGCCATTTCACAATGACCACACATCATACCAGTAATTTCTAAAGTCTTTTCCATTGTTTTCTTCTCCTTTTTCTTTCTTTTTATATCTTTAGATGCATCATGCATAGAGAAAGTATTGAGTCTCAACGCGTTCATACATACAAAGAAACTAGATAAACTCATGGCAGCAGCCCCTAACATAGGACTCATCTGCCATCCTGTTAAGTGAATAAATACACCAGCAGCAACAGGAATACAAATCGCATTATAGAAAAATGCCCAGAATAAGTTTTCATGGATATTTCTTAATGTCGCACGAGAGAGTCTAATAGCGGCAGTGACATCTGTCAGCTTACTATTCATTAAGACAACATCCGCTGCATCTATCGCAATATCAGTACCTGCCCCAATCGCAATTCCAATATCCGCACGTGTGAGGGCAGGTGCATCATTGATTCCATCACCCACCATCGCTACTTTACCATGCTTTTGTAAATCTTTAATAACACTCTCTTTACCATCAGGCAATACTCCTGCAATTACCTCATCTACACCTGCTTTTGAACCAATTGCATCTGCAGTCTTCTTGTTGTCACCTGTCAACATTACAACTTGAATACCCATGTTCTGCATTTCTTTAATAGCCTGAGGGCTATCTTCCTTCATTGTATCAGCCACACAGATCATACCAAGATAAGTATCATCATAACTAAAGAATAGAGGTGTCTTACCTTCCATTGCCTTGTCAGATGCCTGTTTCATCATTTCTTCAGGAATATGTTTTTCCATCATCTTGATACTGCCACCTAATATTTCTTTACCATGAATTAACCCTCTTAACCCATGACCAGGTAATATCTCGAAGTCTTCAACATCTTCACTACCTTGATAATAATCAGTCACAGCTTTACCAAGAGGATGCTCACTCTTTTTTTCTAGACTAGAAGCATAATTTAATAGTACTTCTTTTTCTATCTTATAAGGGACCACATCAGTGACTACAGGAGTTCCTTTTGTGATTGTACCTGTCTTATCTAATGCAATAATATCAATAGATCCTGCCACTTCTAATGATTCAGATGTCTTAAACAAGATACCATGCTTTGCGCCCATACCATTACCTACCATAATAGCCACTGGTGTTGCAAGACCTAATGCACATGGACATGAAATAACTAAAACGGAAATAGCGCGAGCAATAGAGAATCCAATACTCTTTCCAAGAATCATCCAGACAATAAATGTGACTAACGCAATACCGATAATCACAGGTACAAAGATACCAGAGACTTGATCGGCTTTCTTTGCGATAGGTGCTTTAGTAGATGCTGCATCACTCACCATCTGAATAATCTGTGAAAGTGTTGTCTCCTCACCTACACGAGTGGCACGTACTTTAATAAAGCCTGACTGATTAAGTGTTGCACCAGATACTGTATCATTTACTGTTTTATCAACAGGAATACTTTCACCTGTTAAGGCAGATTCATCAATAGCTGTAGAACCTTCCACAATCACACCATCAACAGGAATATTTTCACCTGGTCTGACAATAAACAAATCACCCTTATTCACTTCATCAATACTTACAGTGACTTCTTTATTATCCTTAATAATGACTGCAGTCTGAGGTGCAAGACCCATTAAACTCTTTAAGGCATCTGTAGTACGTCCTTTAGACATTGCCTCTAACATCTTACCAACAGTAATTAAAGTAGGAATCATAGCTGCAGATTCAAAATAGAGATCATGTCCTAAACTCATCACCTTCATCATCTGTCCCTGGCTCATGGCATCAATCATTAAATATAAAACAACTAAGCTATAACCAAAAGCAGCACTAGACCCTAATGCGACCAAAGCATCCATGTTAGGGGATAATTGAAATAAACTCTTATACCCATTAACAAAGAATGCTTTATTAATGACTAAAATAATAATAGTCAATAACATTTCTGTTACTGCAATAGATACATGATTCTCCAAAAACGAAGGTACAGGCCATTTCCACATCATATGACCCATAGATAAATACATTAATAGTATTAAGAATACTAGAGAAGTAATCAGTCTCTTCTTTAATTTTGGTGTCTCATGATCGACTAAAGAATCATCTTTTACTTTTTTAACACCTTTTTCACTTGCACCATATCCAATATTCTCAATTGCCTGAATAATAGATTCAGAAGATGCTGTTCCTTCTACGCCCATAGAATTTGTGAGTAAAGAAACAGAACAGCTATCTACACCATTAATATGAGCTACAGTTTTTTCAATACGATTGGCACACGCTGCACAATTCATACCAGTAATATTATATTGTTTCATTTCATCACCTTCTGTAATACTTTCACTAATTCATCAATTGTTTCATCATGACCTTCTTTAATATCATCCACAACACATGTCTTAATATGCTTTGCAAGTAATTCTTTATTAAAACTATTCAAAGCTGCATTGACTGCAGAAACCTGAACAAGAATATCAGGACAATAAGCATCTTTTTCTACCATGCCTTCAATTCCTCGAATCTGACCTTCGATACGTTTGAGGCGGTTCATGAGTTTTTTCTTTTCTTCTTCACTACGATCCTTATGACGTTCACTGCAGCAGCAATCTTTTTTATCCATTATTTCACCTCCTGTTCCAATCATATACCCTATAGGGGTATACGTCAAGCGATGTGATTGTTGTATAATGACCACAAGGAGAAATGAATTATGAAAACAAATAAACTCGTGCAGGGTGCACTCATCGCATCACTCTTTGGTGTCCTTGCAGTACTCAATACAATGACAGGTACGATGTTTGATAGCTTAATTGGCTATGGAATGGCTATTCCTATGGCTATTTATAGCTATAAGACAGGCCTTAAAGAAGCTTTAATGACTTCCGTTGCTTCCATGGTCATTGCCTTCCTGTTTGGAACACTCAGTTATGTATTAATTGTCCTCTCATCACTTGGTATGGGAACAGTTGTAGGGCTATGTTTAAAAAATAAAGCTAAGAAAGAAACAATGTTGGTGCTTGGTGCTACATTCTTCTTTTTATCTGACTTTTTATATTTCTATGTATTCTCAGGAGTACTAGGTATTAACTTACTCACTGAAGCAAAAGAAATGTATAACCAGATTATTGCGGCAGTGCCTTCTATAACTAATGCCTTTACTTTTCAGGACTTCTATAATCTCATTCCACTCTCTATACTCATTATGTCATTCTTACAGAGTTATCTAGTCATGATGTTATGTGCATTATTCTTTAAACGCTTAAGAATACCTTTTGATATGAGTATTCATATTGCGACATTTAGATTCAGTCCTAAAATGGGATATATTCTCGCAATCATGCTTGCAGGTAGTATGATTGCTAGACAATATTTTGGAAATGTCGTTATTGTACAATATATCTATTTTATTAGTATCTTAGGATTTATGGTGGATGGACTTTCTTTCTTATCTTTCTATCTTATTATCAGAAACCATGGACGTTATTCTAACTTACTTATATTTTTAGTATTCATTCCGTTCCTACAGACACTATTAGTGATTCTAGGAATTATTGATATATTTGTTGAAATACGTCAAATACTGTATAATAAGTATCAATAAGGAGGGCTTCTACAATGACGAGAAAAGTTGCGCAACTTAGAAATATCTTTGTTCTTTTACTCGTATTTATTACCTTTGCGACCTTTGCGGCTTTTGGTATATTTCATCAGGCTTGGATGCTTCGTCTTGCGATATTTGCGGTTATTACGAATGTAATCTACATATCGTTACTATTCTATATGGGCTACTTAATGGATCAAAACAGCTATTCAGTCAGTGATGCTTTAGGTATTGATGCAAAGAATGCTTTGATCTATGGTGGCGTAGGATTGATTCAATATGATGAAAACAGAAACATTACATGGGTTTCAGACTTCTTAAAGGCATTAAATATCAATATTGTAGGAATCAAGCTATTAGAATGGCAGCCTACACTTGCTAGTCTTTTTGATGATGAAGATGTCAAAACAATAGAAGTCAAAGGAAAGAAATTCGAAGTATATAATAGTGCGGATACAAGACTCATCTATATGAAGGATGTGACACAATATGTCTCTTTATCACAGGACTATGAAGATATGCAGGTATGCATGGGTTATATTACTGTGGATAACTATGATGAAATTATTGCGAATGTAGATGAATCACAGAAGGTAAAGATTCAAAACCAATGTCGTAGCTTAATTACTGATTGGGCATATAAGAATGGTATGATCATTAGACGTTATCAGACAGGTAAATACATTGTCTTCTTTAATGAACGTATCTATAAGAAACTTATTGAATCTAAATTCTCTATTTTGGATGATTTCAAGAATGCGATAGAAGAATTAGATGTGCTTATGACATTATCTATTGGTATTGGTAGAAGTACAAAGGTATTAAGAGAATTAGAAGAACTTGCTTCTTCAGCATTAAGCCTTGCTTATTCACGTGGTGGTGACCAGATTGCGATTAAGAGTGGTAAAGATCATGTACGTTACTTTGGTGGTAAAACAGATGCATTTGAAACATCTTCTAAAGTACGTTCCCGTATTATGGCACAGTCTCTTGCCGGTCTTATTAGTCGTTCACGTAATGTCTTAGTTATGGGACATAAGAACTCAGATTTGGATTCATTTGGTGCTTCTCTTGCGGCTGCGCGTATTGCAGAGAATTTAGGTAAGAGAGCCAATATCGTAATTGACTATGAATCTCTTGAAGAAAAAACAAAAGGTGTCGTAGAAATGTTGAGAAGTAATCCTGATTATAAGGGTTTAATGTTGACTATTTCAGAAGCACTTGAAAAAACTAATAAAGATACTTTATTAATCTGTGTAGATAATCATAAGGATTCATTGGCTATTAGCCGTTCAGTACTTGATAAAGTAAAAAACAAGGTCATTATTGACCACCATCGTCGTAGTGAAGAATTTATTTCTTCACCGGTTCTCACATACTTAGAACCATCTGCATCCTCTACAGTAGAATTACTTGTAGAACTATTTGACTACCAGCAACATGAAATTGAAATTTCATCACTTGATGCGACAGTTATGTATACGGGGATGCTAGTAGATACAAACTATTTCAGACAGCATGTGGGTACAAGAACATTCCAGTCAGCAGCTAAACTCAAAGAAGCACAGGCTGACTTAGCACTTGCATATGAATTATTAGAAGATTCATTTGAATGTATGAAAGAAATATTTGATATCACAGAATCAGCTTATCGTTATAAGGATAGATTCCTTATTGCGACAGGCAAAGATGACGAACTGAGTCGTTCTACTCTCGCAAAGGCTGCAAACCAATTAGTATATGTTTCTGGCATTTATGCTGCATTTGCGATAGGATATATATCTAAGAACACGGTGGCAATCAGTGCACGTAGTTCTAAAAAGATCAATGTCCAGATGATTATGGAAGATCTAAATGGTGGTGGTCATTTCTCTATGGCTGCCTGTCAGATTGAAAATGTGACAATCGAAGAAGCAAAAGAGAGATTAGAACATGCAATAGATGCATATTTGGAAGATAGGGGTGTATAAATATGAAAGTTATTTTATTAGAAGATGTGAAAAAAGTTGGTAAGAAGGGTGAAATCGTTAATGTATCTGACGGTTATGGACAGAACTTCTTAATTAAGAATGGTAAAGCTTTAATGGCAACAGAAACAGGTAAGAAAATTGTTGCTCAGCAGGAAGAAGAAAAGAAACAGGAAGACTTAAAGAAGAAAGAAGAAGCTCAGGAACTTGCAAAGAAGCTTGAAACTATTGTGGTAGAATTCAAAGTAAAGACTGGTAAGGATGGTAAGAGCTTTGATCATGTTTCTACAAAACATATCGCAAAGAAATTATTAGAAGAACATGGTATTAAGATTGATAAGAGAAAGTTCATCAATGCATATCCAGTAGGTGCTTTAGGAACTACTAAGTTGAAGATTGAACTTTATAAAGGTGTTATTGCGACTATCAATGTTCATCTATCTGAAAAATAAGGTGAATACTTATGGATACAAGAGAACTCCCTCATGACTTAGAGGCAGAACGTGCTTTGTTAGGGGCGATGTTGATTGATAAGAACGCATGTAATGATGTCATCAACATGGCAACACCTCAGGATTTCTATCTTGATGCGCATCGACTGATCTTTACAGGTATGAAGTTCCTTCATGACGGTAATAAACCAATTGATGCCACTACAGTGACTGATTATTTAATTAACCAGAAGATATTAGAAAAAGTAGGTGGAGTAGACTACTTATTGGTACTTGCGAATTCAGTACCGACAGTCGCTCATACAACACATTATCTTCAGATATTAAATGAGAAGTCATTACTTAGAAGACTTATTAAAGAAGCTACAAACATCGTACAAGATGCTTATGGTGAAATTACTGATATTAATGATTTTATTGATACAGTAGAAAAAGATGTCTTAGAAGTCACTAGAGATAGAAATGCCGGGGAATTCAAGACAATTGAAAGTGTTGTACAGAATGTCACAGCCAGAATGAATCTCCTTCAGAAAAATGGTGGAGTTGTCTCTGGTGTAAAGACAGGCTATAAAGAATTAGATAAATTAACATCAGGCTTTCAGCCGGGTGATTTAGTTATTCTTGCAGCTAGACCTTCTGTAGGTAAGACAGCTTTTGCCTTGAATATTGGTTTTAATTCATCACTTAATAGTGAAGAAGCTGTCGCAATATTTTCACTAGAAATGCCTGCTGAACAGCTTGTCACCAGATTAATATGCTGTGCAGGATCTATTGATAACGATAAATTAAAAACAGGTGCGATTTTAAAAGAGAATGCGAATAAATATTATGCAGCAGCAGATCGTGTCACACGTTGTAATTTATATATTGATGATACACCAGCTGTTAAGATTGGTGAAATTGCAGCTAAATGCAGAAGACTACAAAGAGAACAGGGATTAAAGATGGTTATTATCGATTACCTCCAGTTAATCTCTGGTCCATCTTCATCAAGAGAATCAAGACAGCAGGAAGTATCTGATATCTCTAGACAGTTAAAAGCACTAGCAAGAGAATTAAAGTGTCCTGTTATTGCCTTATCACAGCTTTCTCGTCAGGTTGAACAGCGTAAAGGAAAACCAATGTTGTCCGACTTAAGAGAATCAGGAGCTATCGAACAGGATGCCGATATTGTAGCCTTCCTTCATCGTGAAGACTATCAGAACAAAGAAAAAGAAGCAGAAACAAACGGCTTAACAGAAATTGTTGTGGCTAAGCACAGAAATGGTGCAACAGCCGATATCAGCCTTGTATTTGAAAAACAATACTCTCGTTTCTCGGATTACTATACAGGTCCAGAAAACCAGAACAGTGGTGAAGGACTTAGAATTTAAAAGGGGCTGTGACGAATAGATAGTAAGCGCCAAATTATATAGTGTACCTAAAAAGGACGATTAAATCGAAAATGTGATTTAATCGTCCTTTATTCCAAAC
>PPYF01268808.1_pt1 | contig 12244 bp, 10 predicted proteins | sample 1559871 | NCBI WGS metagenome assembly PPYF01 (sample SAMN08240021, study PRJNA423297) | Human gut metagenome, whole genome shotgun sequencing project. | reverse complement strand
AACGCCCTGGGACGTGACTGGGCTACATATTTTCTCTCGGCAACCTACCGCGCCGAACCGGGAGAAGATTTTTAAAATTTGCTTTAATGCAAATGGGGTAGATTTATTCAGGAAATTTACTGATCACTGTCTGCTAAAACATTAAATCCACTCCGAATTGCTACGGATTTCAACAATACAGATAAACTTTGATTTTTCGCACCCTTTAGATAAAAGTCGCAATTTATTTGCACCTAAGCTATATTGCACATATCAAAACAAACAATTAAGGTTTGTTTTTTTTCTGTCGATTTAAATCACTTAAATATGACAGAACTGTCAAAAACAAAGTCAATCATATTTATTTGTCTGATTCATATCGATAGATTAGTCATTTTTATTGATTAACAAGGATTAATTTTTCAGCACATGGCTCAATTTATTTACACCATGAACAGGGTAGGAAAAATTGTTCCTCCCAAAAGACAGATCCTCAAGGATATCTCACTGTCATTTTTTCCGGGCGCCAAAATCGGCGTCTTAGGCTTAAACGGCGCTGGTAAATCCACTCTTATAAAAATTATGGCCGGCGTTGATAAAGATTACGAAGGAGAGGCAAGACCTCAACCAGGAATTAGAATAGGTTACCTACCCCAGGAGCCTGCGCTTGATCCTGAAAAAAACGTAAGGGAAGTTGTTGAAGAAGCCTTCTCAGATGTAATTAAGGCTCTTGCTCGCCTTGATGAGGTATATGCAGCGTATGCTGATGAAAACGCTGATTTTGACGCTTTGGCAAAAGAACAAGCAAAACTAGAGGCGATAATACAAGCTCAAGATGGCCATAATCTTGAGATGCAAATCGATAAAGCTGCCGATGCTTTGCGTTTACCCCCCTACGAACGTCAAATCAAGGTATTGTCAGGTGGAGAAAGACGTCGCGTTGCGTTATGCCGACTTCTATTAGAAAAACCAGACATGCTGTTACTTGATGAGCCCACCAACCACTTGGATGCTGAATCCATAGACTGGCTGGAGCAATTCCTACATCAATACCCTGGTACCGTAGTTGCAGTTACTCACGATCGTTATTTCCTTGACAACGTAGCTGGTTGGATCTTGGAACTTGACCGCGGCGAAGGAATACCTTGGCAGGGCAACTACTCAAGCTGGCTTGATCAGAAAGATCAACGATTAAAAATTGAAGAAAGTACCGAATCAGCCCGTCGTAAATCAATCGAACGTGAACTTGAATGGGTGCACCAGGGAGCCAAGGGACGTCACGCAAAATCTAAAGCTCGTATGCAACGCTTTGAGGAATTATCTTCAATCGATTACCAGCGCCGCAATGAAACCAACGAACTTTATATTCCGCCTGGGCCTCGTTTGGGAGAAAAAGTTGTCGAAGTTAATGGTCTCTGTAAATCCTATGGAGAACAAGTGCTTATAGACAATTTAACCTTTTCTATTCCCCAAGGAGCAATTGTTGGTATTATTGGGCCTAACGGCGCCGGTAAATCTACTCTATTCCGCATGATCACAGGAATGGAAAAACCCGACAGTGGCAATGTTACATTAGGAGAAACCGTGGTAACTGCTTATGTAGAACAGTTCCGCGACAAAATGAAGCCGGAGAATACCGTTTATGACGAAATATCAGAAGGCCGTGACATTCTTAAGATCGGGACCTACGAGATACCGGCTCGTTCCTATATAGGTCGTTTCAACTTTAAAGGAGCCGATCAGCAAAAGCGAGTCGGAGACCTTTCTGGTGGTGAGCGCGGTCGATTACAGTTGGCTAAGCTTCTTCAAGTTGGAGGCAACCTGCTGTTATTGGATGAGCCTACTAACGATCTGGATGTTGAAACCTTACGAGCCTTGGAAAATGCATTACTTGAATTCCCTGGTAGTGCCATGGTTATTTCACATGATCGCTGGTTCTTGGACCGCATTGCTACACACATTCTTGACTACGGAGACGAAGGAAAAGTTACCTTCTTCGAAGGCAACTACACTGAGTACGAAAAGTGGAAGAAAGAAAACCTTGGGGAAAATGCCATGCCTCACCGCCTAAAATTTAAGAAAGTAACCGTCTAAGATACTTTGTTAAATTGCATGTTCACTTGAGTTGTCCTCCAGTGGAATTATGATCAAATCGACGCCGTCAGTCCTTAGGAATTTGCTCATGCAGGACTAAAAGGCGTCGTTTGTTTCCTCCCCTAACAAACATGTGATTGTCTGCCAGATTAAATCCACAGTAAATCGTATAGCAACTGGTAACGGAGAACATCGCCCGTTAGTTAAAAAGTTTTTTTCCTCGAGTTTGAAAAAACATAGATGTTATCTACTTGTTAAATATTTGATCAAATAAAAAGCAGGTGGTTTGGCTGAGCTTTTCTCTATTGAAAAACCACAGTGTTGAGCGGATCTCAGGGCTTTTATATCGTCAAATCCAGCCAAAGTTGACACGGCTTTAAGACTGCCATGATCATAACTTTCAAGCGAATAACGACGAAGCTTAGTAGAAATTCCTCTCCCCCTATACTCCGGATCCACAGCTAAATATATCTCATGAATGATTTGCTGTTCGTATTCAACTTCTTGAAACATAAATAAATCACAGGCTATAATCTTTCCTTTTTCATTTTTTACTATCCCGCAAAGTTCCGGCATACGTTTTTTAAAAACCTTCTGTAACCAAGGAACTGCATACAGACCACAACGTTCCATAAGAGACATGCATTCCGCAAAGTCTGTAGCGCAGGCAGCGGAAAAAACAAGTTCTCCTTGGTAACAAATCTTTTTATTTCTAATATTTTTAGACAACAACAAATTGCGATGTATAAGACCTATGTCGCGTACTAGATGGTAAAAAAAATGGAAAAACATATTTTCAGTCCAAAACGGTTCATTTTGCCATCGATTGGCAAAGCTCTTATTGTATGGTCTACAATCACATAAATCTTAATTTTTTTTTCGGATACTATAAATGAAAAAAACATCAATAAAAAACGCATTACTTACTGCCGTCGGTATTTTATTCATCAGCTCACATCAAGTTAATGCACAAAATGTGATTCGCATCGGAACAGAACCTTCCTTTGCGCCTTTTGAATTTATGGACGAACAAACAAAGAATTTAACAGGTTTCGATGTCGATCTTATAAATGCCATAGCCGATGCCGAAAATTTTAAAGTTGAAATTTCAACCATGCCCTTCGATGCTCTTATTCCTGCAATCTTAACGGGTAGTTTGGATGCTGGGATCAGTGCTTTCACCATTACGGATGAACGAAAAAAACGCTTAAGCTTTTCCTTACCATACATTGATGCCGGTTTGGGAATAATGATTAACAATAAATTCAAAGACACGATCCTTTCTGCTGATGATCTCAAAGGTCGTAAACTTTGTGCTCAGATCGGTACATCAGGTGCCATGTATTCTTCAAAAGTACCGAATGCACAGGTAACGCAATTCAACTCAGCATCCGAAACCTATCTCGAATTGAGAAAGGGAGGATGTGATGCCATAGTTAATGATCGCCCTGTACATGCTTACTACATGTCGACAGTAATGCCTGACAATGTTAGCCTGCTTGACGGCTATATAAGCAGTGAATCCTACGGTATTGTTGTCAATAAAAGCAATCGCGAACTGCTTACGTTGATTGACGACGGCTTAAAGAAGATTAAAGAAGACGGGACCTACGACAAAATTTACAAAAAATGGTTCGAATCCAAATCTAAATAGTTTTCTTAAAATACTCGATAAGGATAAAAAATAGTGACGGAGATCGTATTCGATCCCCGTCTTAAAGAATTTAAGAACTCATCGAAAAAAATTCCCTCATTTCAACAATGGGAGTATGTCCGCGTTCTTCAAGAAAATCTAGAACCCTCATGGCCGATGTATTGATGACATTGGTATCATCCAGCCCCGCTTCTTTCATAATTTTGATTGTTTCCTCAAAATTGCCCAAAAAAAACGCAATGTGCGAATCAGTGCCCAAAGAAATGATATTTCCTATTTTTTTTGCAAGTTTGGCAATTTTTACACAATTATCATGGCTTCCGTATCGAGTATTGACGGATGAGGAGGAATTGATCTCTACTGCTACCTTATTTTCCTTTGCACAAGCCAATACTGCCTCATAATCTACAGGATATTTAGGATTTCCTGGATGCGACCATATATCAACAAGACCAGATTTTAACGCATTCATTACAATCTCAGTATTGGTCGCAATATCATCAGAGGGTTCAAGGTTTGGATGAAAGCCCGCAAGAACTATATCCAGTTTACGCAATATAGCTTCGTTGAGAAGAAGAGAACCGTCGGCTGCAAAATTGGCTTCAACCCCGCGCAGTACAGCTATCCCTTCAGGCAGTCTCGGAACTACCTTCAGATTTCCAAAATGCCAAGGGTGAGTTTCGTCGGAAACACCTGGACCGTGATCCGTATTGGCAAACATTACAATCCCCTTTTCCTTGGCCAAGCGTATATAGTCGTGAATGGTGCTGTACGCGTGGTGGCTTACTAGAGTATGCGTATGCAAATCAATAAGATAACTCATGTCCTTACTCCAGGATCGGTACCCAGTGATCATCACGATGGGCGGAAAAACATATTTCAAGTTGTTCGACGGTGGTGGTTCCTAAACGCAATTGCTCCAACGGTAAATCCTCATACGCAAAAAAGGCACATTCCGACGTTTCATCAGTTGGTGTAAAAGAAAAAGCACTTGGAGCACACTCTATGAATACTTTGACCACTCCGAATGTAAATTTTGGAGTGTTGTGACGATTTCTGTCCAACACGGCAATGAGTTTCAGAGGCATCCCTTCCATACAGGCCTCCTCACGCAATTCCTTCAAGGTATTGGAAACTACGGTCTCTGTATCATCGCACCACCCTCCGGGTAAATTCCATTTACCGGATATTTTTTCCTTAACCAGCAAAATTCTACTCTTCTGGTCAAAGACGGCTGCACGGGTATCAACCTTCGGACAGGCATAACCTTTATCGAATGAAAAAGCTTCTCGTACTTTCTCTTTAGGAGTCAATGTCATGAGAGCCGTCATTTCGCAAGCTATTTCTCTAAGACGCGTAAAACGTTCAATATCAAAAATATCCTTTGAATATGCTAGACCTATCTGCCCAATAGCTTGAATCTCGCGCGCCCAAGAAAACCACATTGCGTCTTCGTCTTTATGCGAAAATACAACCGCGGCGAGATCCCATGGAGTAGTTAAAAACCAGTCGGGCCTAAGACTGCAGCGTCCAGTGTATCCCCACATGGCAAGGGCAAAATCAACCCCCGCCGCACGTGCACAAGCTAAATCTTCGGCGGTATCTCCTACAAAAAGGACCTCTTTAGGATCTGCACCGCTTATCTTTAGATATTTTTTCAAAATATCGGGTGCAGGCTTAGCGTTTTTTACATCTCGTGCGCATAAAGCCGTATCTATGTATTGCTTAAGTCCTATCGGAAAGGCTTTTAGATCATCCGGAAGAAATTCATCGGTAACACTGTCTCTTGATGTTGCTATCCCCTGCTTGATCCCCTTGTGCTTTAAAAATGAAATAACTTCGATGACGTGATTGAATGGTTTTACTTCATTCTGATATTTAAAGCATCTCTTACACCAAGCCCGCAATAAAGGCTCTCGCGTGCAGGACGAGATCTCCAACTCGTCAAATACGCTCTTTGCACTCCTTGCAGCAAAGCGTGACAGTTCTTCGTAGGCAATTGCCTTTTGAGGACAAACAATACTTAAAGCATCATGTAAAGACTGTAAATTGGCATGATTGCTGTCATAAATCGTTCCATCCAAATCAAAAACCACATGACTGTATCGGCTCATCTCATACTCCGCAAATTATGTACGCTTGGCATTAATCACCTTAATGCCACTTTGAGAGGCAACGAAGTGTACGTCAAAACCATATAGCAACGCTCCATAAATGCGTTTCTCTTCATGATCGCCTTTATATGCCGGACGCGGATCCTGAGCTAATGTTTCCTTGATCGCAATCAACTCTTTTTCGTTTAATGCCCCCAAATCCTGTAGTGCCTGAGCAGAAAAAGAAACCTCATGCAAATTAGGAGGCTCAGGAGCAAAGCCTCCCTCTGCATCAGGAACTGCATCTACAAAAGGAATATATGGCTTGATATCTATAACAGGGGTTCCGTCTACCAAATCTGCGCCAGAAACCTCAAGAATTACCGATCCTTCTCTAGAAATAACCTGTTCAAGCTTAATTACGGATAAGCCCAACCGCGAAGGACGAAAGGGAGATCTGCTTGCAAAAACTCCTATTCGCTTATTTCCGCCTAAGCGAGGAGGTCTTACCGTAGCCTTAAATCCCTTATATTCCACTCTGTCAAAAAGAAAAATAACATGAATATGACTAAAGCCTTCAAGACCTTCAAAGGCCCGAGGTGCGGAATACGGCGGATAAAAATGAATAAAGGATCGTGCATTAGGAGCAAGTCCAGGCTGCCTAGGAACGGCAAATTTCTCCCCGTAGGGTGAACTTACGTATCCTATTGGGAAGATCGTTATTGATTCATGTTGATTCAAGGATTTCAATCTTCGTTGATTATAAGAGCATCGGCATAACATGACCACGAAACAGCACATGCAGGAGTGTTCTCAAGACGAACGCATTTTTTAAAACGAATGGCATTGGCATTGAGATCTACTGCTTTAATTTTGGCATCGGTACGAGCTTCCGCTGCAGTAGCAACGGGATCATTTTTACGCGCTTGGCATGATAAGCCGGTCACCATACCCTTGTTCTTATAAGGTTTGTTCTGAAGTATTTCATCATCAACTTCAGTCACTCCCGAGGGCTTGTAATATTCTTTAAAGTTTTCAGGATCCAAATTGGTATGAAAAGAATAGCTACTGCATCCGCTCAAAAGTAACAGCAATGGTAATACAAATAAATTCTTCTTCATAAAAAAACAGGCAGGTCTGCTCCTGCCCGTCCTCAAATATTGATAATTAAATCAGGCACTGAAATGATCTGCAGCAGCGGCGATACGAGCAAGAGAACGCTCACGGCCACAAAGCACTAAAGTATCGCCTATTCCAGGAGACATAGCCGTACCAGTAATGGCAATACGTAAAGGCTGTCCTACCTTGCCCATACCGATCTCACGACGTTTGGCAAGGTCGGCTAAGGATTCATCTATAGCTTTAGCATCCCATGACAACAATGCTTTTAAGGTATCATACGCATCGCGTAATATCTCTACCGATCCTTCCTTCATCCATTTTTTTACACCCGCAGGATCATATTCGGAGAAATCTTGATAATAGCATGCACTCTTTTCTGCCATCTCTTTTAGAGTATGGGTTCTCTCGGCGTATGCCTTGACCACGTCATCACAGGAAGGCCCCACTGAAAAATCATTAATGCCCAAACGTTCCAAGTGCCATTTAAGTTCTCTGCCGACCTCCTCTGCAGGCAAAGTTTTCATATAGTGCGCATTGAGCCAGTCAAGTTTTTTGGTATTGAACCCAGAAGCACTCTTGGTAATTGCCTCAAGGGTAAACAATTTTTTCATCTCATCGACAGTAAATATTTCCTGATCACCGTGACTCCATCCCAAACGAACAAGATAGTTCAACAAGGCCTCGGGTAAATAACCGTCCTCTCGATACTGCATGACACTCACAGCCCCGTGACGTTTGGATAGCTTGGTACCATCGTCACCCAAGATCATGGCTAAATGCACAAACACTGGGACAGGTGCCCCCAAAGCCTTGTACAAATTGATCTGACGCGGAGTATTGTTTACATGATCATCACCGCGGATGACATGAGTTATCCCCATATCCCAATCATCGACAACTACACAAAAGTTGTAGGTAGGAGTCCCGTCAGAACGCTGAATAATGAAATCGTCAAGCTCGCTGTTCTTAAACTCTATGTGCCCCTTCACCACGTCATCAAATGAGACAACGCCGTCATCAGGATTTCTGAAACGAACAACATAAGGTTCATCGGGGGAATGTTCCTCGTGATCATTGCGACAATGACCGTCGTAACGCGGTTTTAAACCTGCCGCCATTTGATCCGCTCGCATCTTCTCAAGACGCTCTTTTGAGCAGTAACACTTATATGCCTTGCCTTCTTTTAAAAGCTGATCAATGACTTCCTTATAACGATCAAAACGTTTAGTCTGATAAAAAGGGCCTTCATCCCAATTGAGGTTCAACCACTTCATCGATTCAATTATGGCATCGATGGCAGGTTGGGTAGAACGCTCACGATCGGTATCCTCTATACGCAACACAAAGCGACCGTCGCAATGACGTGCGTATAACCATGAGAATAAAGCGGTTCTGGCACCGCCGACGTGCAAAAAACCGGTGGGAGACGGTGCGAATCTTGTCTTAACTTGCATATTCGTCCTGTAATGCTTAAATTAACAACGGCTTTATAAAAAAATCTTATGTGAAAACTGCGTTATTTTAGCACTTTCACAGCCTCAATTTCCTCGCATGTATAAACCTTGACTCCACCTCGTGCTAATATCCTGAAGAAAACTGCTTAAGGACGCAGTATTAATTCTTAACGGAGTTTTTTTACCGTGATCAAACCCAATACAGTTTTAAGAGGCACTCCGGCCAGCAGAGGTATAGCTTTCGGACGCATAAGCTTTTTAAAACGCAATCCGTCAAGTCCTAAAAAACGCACGGTCGACGATCCTGCCGCCGAAGTGGCACGCTTTGAAAAAGCACGTATTCATGCTATTTCTCAATTGGGAACCTTATATGAGGTTTCTCTTGAAAAATTAGGCGAACAAAACGCTGTTATCTTTCAAATTCATCAAATGATGTTGGAGGATCCCGATTATGTAAACTCGATACGCGAGCTTATAAACAGAGAAAGCGTCAATGCCGAATATGCTGTAGATACAGTTGGTCATCGCTTTGAAGCTCAATTTAAATCCATGATCGGCAACGACTATATGCAGGGGCGAGCCGCAGACGTCTTAGATATTTCGAGGCGCATAAACGAAATATTGATGATGCATTCAGGACAGATCAGAAAAAGAACAATCCAGCTTGATTACGATCATGGCCCCGTGATCGTAGCTACCGATGATTTAGCTCCCTCCGAGACCGTCCAGCTTGATCCACAGAAAGTTGCAGGTATTTTAACTTCGGCCGGTTCTGCCCGATCTCATACCGTAATTTTTGCCCGAACATTAGCTATGCCAGCCGTAATATGCTTGGGGGAAAATAATCTTCATGAAGATCTTGAAGGCCACTTGGCAATAATAGACGGTCGTACCGGTTTCGTATATATCGACCCAGACCCAGCAACTGTTCACGAGTACCTTGAGCGCAAACGTACTGATGATGCCCAAAGAGCTCATCTTGAATTATTCCGCGGAAAGCAAACTCGTACCTTAAGCGGGAGACCTGTCATGCTCTATGCCAACGCAGGCTCCCTTGCCGACATCGAACTCGTCAAGGCCTCCGATGCCGAGGGAATAGGACTGTTCCGTAGCGAATATATATATTTGTCAAGTCAAGATTATCCTACTGAAGACGAACAATTTGAGATCTACAAAAAAATCCTGATTGAAATGAACGGCAAGCGGGTAATCATCAGAACCCTTGATATAGGAGCCGATAAGACGGCAGACTATTTCATGTTAAAACCAGAAAGCAATCCTGCTATGGGTATGCGTGCCATACGTCTTTGCCTTGATAACAAAGAGCTGTTTAAAACTCAGCTACGTGCGCTTTTTAGAGCCTCTATTTATGGAAATCTCGGGATCATGCTTCCTATGATCTCATCCGTTGATGAAGTAAAAAAAAGCGTTGATATCATAACAGAAGTCAAAAAAGAGCTTACGTCTCGCGGCCTTAAATACCGTGATGACGTGTTGCTTGGGATCATGATTGAAACCCCCGCTGCTGCACTCATCTCCGACGAATTGGCTCCTCTTGTGAATTTCTTTTCCATAGGAACCAATGATCTGACCCAATTTACTTTGGCCTGTGATCGACAAAACGGCGATTTAAGTGCCTATATCAATCCTCAGCACCATGCTGTACTGAGACTTATGGAAATGACCATAAAAAATGCACATACAGCTGGTATCTGGGTCGGGGTATGCGGAGAAATTGCTTCCGATGAAAATTTCGTCGCTAAATTAGTACAGTTAGGGATCGACGAGCTGTCGGTCGTACCGTCCAGTATCCTAAGGCTAAGAGCCAGGATCTCCACCCTAGGATGAGTTATGGAGAAATCATTCAATGTCACAGTGTGTTGTTATTTCTGATGAAATCACCGGCGGCGCTTGTGTAGGAGCACTATTGCAAAAAAACGGATGCTCCGTCTGCTCGCTTATGAGTACACAAGGACTTAAAGACAATAATTGCCGCAAATTCGACTGTCTGGTTTATTCCACCAACAGTCGACGTCTGACTGCTGATCAAAGCTATCAAATGGTCTTCTATGCAGCAAGACTTCTAAAATCCACTGATGTAAAAATTTATGCTAAGCGAATTGATCCCGCCATGCGCGGAAATACATGTGCGGAAACACAGGCTTTACTAGATGCCCTTGGAGATCCGGATCGCGTGGCTATTGTGGTTCCTGCATATCCCGCCTTAAAGCGTACTAATGTAGGCGGCTATATGATGATTGACGGAAAGCCTTTGCAAAAGTCCTTGGCCAGCCTCGATGATTTAGGACCAGCCGAAAGCGGACGTGTAGCAGATCTTTTTATCGAAAAGTTTTCATATCGTACCGAAGCATTACATCTGAAAGAATACATAAAGGGTACCGCCTATTTGGCATCCCGTATTTCTTCATTGGCTCACGAGGGTGTAAGAGCCTTGGTAATGGACTGCACCTCGCAGGAGGAAATTAATATGATTGCCGATGCCGTCATAGCGTCCGGCATAAAATTTCTGGCCGTAGATCCAGGTGCGTTCACAGCTACCTTGGCCAGAAAAGTCATGCGTCACAGCGATCAAGACAGTACAAGAGCCTCCAAAATCATGGGAATAGTAGGATTATCAAGTCCCTTAGCCGCGGCTCAGGTGGAAATGCTTCGCCTTGAGGAGAAAGCATTGATCATCACTGTTTCACGTGATGAACTGCTTGCCGACGATCAGCGTCGCGTAGCCGAAATCAATCGCGTAGTTGATGAAATAACCACCAAGCTTGATGACTACCCTATGGCTTTTGCAGTATCTGACGGCATGAACATCCGCGAATCAGAACATGCTGACTTTGACGATCCCAATCCCAGTGCAACTCCATCAGAAGCAGAAATCACTGAAAGTATTTCGGGAGCCTACGGTCAAATTGTCTCCAAAGTAGTTGAAAAATGCCCCAAAATAGGAGCTGTCTATTCGGCTGGTGCTGAATTTACCGTGGCAGTATGCCGTGAATTGAAGTCGGAGGGACTTAGGATCTTAGGACAGGTGTTGCCACTTACTGCCTACGGTGAAATGCTAAGCGGTACTCGTCGTGGCTTAAAATTTGTTGCCTCAGCATCGTCAGCTACTGATGCTTCAACTGTTACAGACAGCATTCAATATCTTAAACGAAAAATGGAAATATGATCTTTAACCTCTCCTCCATCTGTGCAGGAGAGGATCTTGCATTTTCCAAATGCCACAATGCAATTTTATTAAATTTCCTCTACCTAAATTCAAAATACAGAATGTCTATTGCGTTACCAAGCTGTTGCTTTGACAGTGCTATACAAATTTTTCGTCCTAAATGCTGACTTAAATTTGTTAAACGATATTTTTTTATGTATAATTTACGCGTTTTCTGTAAACCATCAGGTTTTATGCGGGCGTAGTTCAATGGTAGAACTGCAGCTTCCCAAGCTGCTAACGCGGGTTCGATTCCCGTCGCCCGCTCCAGATCATAACAACTTTGTGTGGTCGGGGATGTAGCTCAGCTGGTAGAGCGATTGCTTCGCATGCAATAGGTGGCCGGTTCGACTCCGGTCATCTCCACCAAATAAATCTCATCGGCTTTTATAGTTCTTTATCACCAAAGTATTTATTATAGATTTCAAGTTTTCGTCTTTTAATCGTCAAAGTCATATTTAAAACAATTTTATTCCCCCAATACAGGGCGACCGTATGAATAGCCACTGAATTCGATACTGAAACAGCCGCAAACCATGATCACTCGGATTTTATAATTTTTTTATGACACACTAATCCGAGTTCTAAAGTCCGATCTAACCAGATCGGACTTTATAATTGT
>PPYF01298550.1_pt1 | contig 12245 bp, 12 predicted proteins | sample 1559871 | NCBI WGS metagenome assembly PPYF01 (sample SAMN08240021, study PRJNA423297) | Human gut metagenome, whole genome shotgun sequencing project. | reverse complement strand
TCGCCCGGGTGATTGCTTGCCGGATCCACCAGGTCGCGTAAGTAGAAAACTTGAAGCCCAGCCGGTAGTCAAACTTGTCGACCGCCTTCATGAGGCCCATGTTCCCTTCCTGGATCAAGTCCAGGAAGTTCATCCCCCGGCCGACATAGCGCTTGGCAATCGAGACAACCAAACGCAGGTTGGCTTCAGCCAGTTTCTGCTTGGCCTCTTCATCGCCGGCCTCAATCCGCTTGGCCAGGGCGACTTCTTCCTCACTGGTCAAAAGGTTGAACCGGCCGATTTCCTTTAAGTACATTCTGACCGGGTCGTTCATCTTCATCCCGGTCGGGGCGGCCATATTGTTCAGTTCTGCCTTTTCAACATTTTTCTGCTTGGTCAGAGCCAGCTTGGAAGGCTTGCCGTCCTCATCAACAATGCTGATCCCGTTGTCTTCAAATTCCTGGACCAGCTGGTCAACGGCCTTGTCCTCTAATTTGTAGGGCTTGATCAAGCGGTCTTCGAAAGCAGCTTCAGTGATTTGGTGGCTGGCCTTTACTCCTTCAACAACCAGCTTCACCGCCTTTTCCAGGGACATCTCATTAGCCTTGGTTTGCTTTTCTTCTGTCACTAACTGCCTCCTCTTCCTGCAGCTTCAGTTGCCTTAGCTGCAAAATTGCCTGTGTTTCCAGCAAAATTGCCGTTTGGTCGTTTCGCCGACGTGCGTCTGCAATCGCCTGCATGTGGCGGTCGATCTCATCATCTATCTTGCACAGGTTGAGTACCCGAACCTGCGCCTCGAGCTCTTCCAAGGTGATTTCCCCTGGCAGCCCGGTCATATCAGTACTAACAATTATACTCTGAAGTTCTTCAGGGATAAAATCCAAAAAGCCGCTCAATGAAACATTTTCATGAGTTTCAATGTAATTGAGCCAAAGTTTGGCCAGGCGCTCGTATTCCGGGTTTGGAAAAACAAAACCGTTGACGATCAAGTAGTCCCGGGCCTCATCAGAATAGATGTAGGCATAAAGCAGGCGCTGCTGGGCCTTTAGAGCCCTGGTGACCGGCTGCGGATCCGCGGCTGGAGTCAAGGGGGCCAGCTCGGGCAGGACTTCGCTGCTGGTATGCTGGTCCACCCGGCGCTGCTTGCGGCGGGCCCTGGACAAGTTGACCTTTAAAGCGTCCAGGGAGACTCCGGTTTCCTTGGCCAGGCGGCCTACATAAAGTTCTTGTTCAACCGGGTTGGGCAAGGCGGCGATTTCCGCTACTGCCTCGCTTAAATAGGCCACCTGCTCGCGCTCATTGTTTATGTTGTACTTCTTCTTCAAGCGCTGCAGGAAAAAGTCAGTGGTCGAAATAGCCCCTCTAATCGCGGCCTGGTAGCTGTCCGGTCCGTACTGCTTGACATATTCGTCCGGGTCGAGCTTGTCAGGCAGGATCACGATGCCCAGGTCAAAGTTGCCGGCCTGCTTAAAGAGGCCCACCGCCCGTTCAGTTGCGTGCTGGCCTGGATCGTCACCGTCATAGTTGATGACGACTTGCTTGGTGATCCGGCGGATCATATAGACCTGCTGCTGGGTCAAACTGGTCCCCATGGAGGCAATCCCGGTCTTGACCCCGGCCTTATAGGCCGAAATCACGTCCATATGTCCTTCAAACAAGACCAGGTGTCCCTCTTTTCTGGCATGTTTCTTGGCTTCTGAAAAGTGGAAGAGCAGGTCGGACTTGTTGAAGATGCTGGTTTCCGGACTGTTCAAGTACTTGGGTTCTTCCGGGTCATCGCTGATTCTCCGGCCGGAAAAGGCTACCAAGTGGCCGCTTTCATCACTCATCGGGAACATCAAGCGGTCTCTGAAGCGGTCAAAGAGGCGGCCGTCCTGGCTCTTGACAAACAAGCCGCTTTCCGCCAGCTGGTTATCCGTATAGCCTTCGCCTCGCAAATAGGTCAAGAGCAGGTCGGACTTGCCTGGGGCATAGCCGATCTTAAAGTGCTTGAGCAGGTCATCGTCCAAGCCTCTTTTTCTTGCATATTCCAGGCCCCTTTCCCCGATCTTGGTAGTCATGAGAACCTGCTGGTAAAAGTCCGCCGCTTCCTTGTGCATCTGTATCAAAGGATTCAGCTTGACCGGCTGCTCCTGGTATTCCTGGGGCATGGGGATATTGGCGAATTCCGCTACTCTTTCAACGCTTTCTGGAAAAGTAACTTCTTCCTTTTCCATGATGAACTTGTAGACATTGCCGCCTTTATGGCAGCCAAAGCAGTAGAAGAACTGCTTGTCCGGGTTGACGCTGAAAGAGGGGGTCTTTTCTTGATGAAAAGGGCAAAGACCAACATAGTCTTTGCCTCTCTTCTCCAGTGATACATACTGGCTGATCACGTCAACGATATTTACGCTGCCCCGAACTTCATTGATAAAATCTTCCGAAATTCTTCCAGCCAATTTGCCTCACCCTTTATTAAAAATTTGCTTCTTACTTGATAACCAACTTGCTCAAGTCGCCCAAGCGCTTGGCCAGGTCATTGACAGCTGCCAGCTGGCTCAAGCGGTTGTTCTTGACTGCTTCGTCCTTGGCCATGATCATGTTGACGTTGAAGTAGCGGTCGATTACCCCTTGCAAGGCAACGAAGGCTTCGTAAAGTTCAGCATGGTCCTTGACATTTGCCAAAGCTTCAACTCCATTATAAAGGTCTTGTTCGCTTCTGTCTTCAAATAAGCTTGGGTCAACCGGACTAGCCTGGCTGAACTTAGCCTTCTTCAAGATGTTGGCGATTCTAGTCAGACTTTCAACGACTGGCTTGAAAGCCTCGTCGTCATGGTGCTGCTGCAGAACCTTGGCAGCGGCCAGGATTTGGCTTGGGTCTTGTTCGCTTGAAGCCAGAACGGCGTCGATAACGTCGTATTGGTAGTTGTTCTTTTGCAAGAACTGCTTGATCCGGTCACGGATGAAGTCAGCAAGTTGCTTGTCTTCTTCCGCCCCTTGCGGCAGCTTGGCCGGAGTCTTGCCAGACAAAAGTTCCACGATTTCTGGAACAACCTGGTCAAATGGCAGGGACCAGTCTTCGTTCAAAAGGATCCGGACAATCCCGTAAGCGTAACGGCGCAAAGCGTATGGGTCGTTTGATGATGAAGGAATCATCCCGGCACCAAAGAAGGCAATAATGGTGTCCAGCTTGTCAGCAACTGACAAGAGGGCGCCGACCTTGGTCTTCGGCAAGTCGCCTTCAGCCGTGGTTGGCATGTAGTGTTCCTTGATGGCGACAGAAACGTTTTCGTTTTCGCCAGCCAGGCAGGCATAGTGCATCCCCATAACCCCTTGCAGTTCAGCGAATTCGCCGACCATTTGGGTTACCAGGTCGAACTTGTACAGGCCGCTTACCCGGTCAAAGTCAGCCACTTCTTCAGCTGACAGGCCGAATCTCTTGGCCAGGTAGTCGCCGATGATCCGGACCCGGGTCATCTTTTCTGCCATAGAACCGATCTTGTCGTGGAAGGAAACGCTGTCCATCCGGTCAACAAAGTGGCTGATCGGGTACTTGCGGTCTTCGTCGTAGAAGAATACCGCGTCATCCAGGCGGGCAACCAGGACCTTTTCATTACCGGAAATCACGTTTTCCAAGTGGTCCTTGTTCCCGTTTCTCACGGAGATGAAGCAGTTGATCAGCTTGCCTTCCTGGTCGTAGACTTCAAAGTAGCGCTGGTTGTCCTTCATGGAAGTGATCAGGACTTCGTCCGGGATTTCCAGGTACTTTTGGTCAAATGAGCCGGCAAAAACAGTCGGGTATTCAACCAGGTTGTTGACTTCTTCCAAGAGGCTGGCATCCAGCTTGATTTGCCAGTTGTGGCTGTTTACCAGGTCGTTGATCTGGGAAACGATCATGTCCTTGCGTTCGTCAGCATCAACGATAACGTATTGGTCCCGCAGAGCTTCCACGTAGTCGTCAGCGTTGGCCAAAACCACGCTGTCGCCCAAGAAGCGGTGACCGGCAGTCTTGCGGCCGGCAGTGATGTCCAGGAACTCAACTGGGACGACTTCGCTGCCGTAAAGGGCAACGAGCCAGTGGATCGGGCGGACAAATTCAAAGTCTTGGGAGTCCCAGCGCATCTTGGTCGGGAAGGTCATGGCTTTGATTACTTCATCCAGGCCCAAGAGGATTTCCTTAGCTTCCTTGCCGGCCTTTTGCACGTGCACGTAGGCATATTCCACGCCCTTGAGTTCTTCAAAGTAGATATCGTCGGCGCTCATCCCCTGGCCGCGGGCAAAACCGACAGCGGCCTTGGTCCAGTTGCCGTCAGCGTCCTGGGCGATCTTCTTGGCCGGCCCCTTCTTGACTTCGTCCACGTCAGCTTGCTTTTCATCCAGTTCCTTGACCAGAACAGTCAGGCGGCGGGGAGTTGAGTAGGTCTTGATTTCCTTAAAGCCCAGGCCGTTTTCCTTCAAGAACTTGCCAGTTCTGTCAGCCAGCTGCTTGACTGATTTGCTGACCACGTGGGCTGGCATTTCTTCAACGCCGATTTCAAATAAAAAGTCTTTAGTCATTGCTTGCCTCCGCCTTTGCTTGTGCACTCTTCAACAATGGGAAGCCGCGCTTTTCACGTTCTTCCACAAACTTAACCGCTACTTCGTGAGCCATGTTGCGAATTCGGTGCAGGTAGCCGGCCCGTTCAGTTACTGAGACTGCCCCCCGGGCGTCCAGCAGGTTGAAGGTGTGGGAACACTTCAAGATGTAGTCGTAAGCCGGGTGAACCAGGTTCTGGCCCAAAAGGCGCTTGGCAATTCTTTCGTAAGTGTCAAAGAATTCCAACAATTGCTTCTGGTCGCTTTCTTCAAAGGCGTACTTGGAGTGTTCGTATTCAGGTTCCTTGAAAATGTCCCGGTAAAGGACGCCGTCGCCCCATTCCAGGTCAAAGACTGAGTTAACGTCCTGGATGTAGGAAGCCAGCCGTTCAACCCCGTAAGTGATTTCGCCCATGGTTGGCTTGACATCCAGTTCGCCGACAATTTGGAAGTAGGTAAATTGGGAAACTTCCATCCCGTCCAGCCAGACTTCCCAGCCAACACCGGCACAGCCCATGGATGGGTTTTCCCAGTTGTCTTCAACGAAGCGGATGTCGTGTTCCAAAGGTTCAATGCCCAGAACCTTCAAGGAGTCCAGGTAGTATTGCTGGATTTCCAGCGGAGCCGGCTTTAAAACGACTTGGAACTGGTGGTGCTGGAAGAGCCGGTTCGGGTTGTCCCCGTAGCGCCCGTCAGCTGGACGGCGGGAAGGCTCAACGTAGCAGGCCTTCCAAGGTTCAGGCCCGACTGCCCGCAAGAAGGTGTATGGGCTCATCGTCCCCGCACCCTTGTTTTCATCATATGACGGCATGATCATGCAGCCTTTTGAAGCCCAGAACTGTTCAAGCTTGAAGATCATGGTCTGAATATCTAATTTTTGTGCCATAGTTACCTCCTATGCAAGGTCATAAAAAGAGCCTATGCAATTTTACTTTTGCATAGGGACGAAAAAGTATTCGCGGTTCCACCCTAATTCAGGAAGCCTATTTGCCTCCTGCTCTTAATTAGCTTGGCTAGAGGGGCCTTTTCCCGCTGTATCCTTCCACCAACCGATACTCGCTGCCGCGGTACTTTTATATTTCCTCATCATTACCAATATACAGGATATTTTACCACAAATTCCCTTTCTTTTCATGTTTTTTTAGGAAAATCAGCTGCCCCGGACCTCATTTAAAAAGCGGAGGCTGGGCAGGTGCAAATCCACTGTTGCCTGGTAGATCTGGGCGATGGCCCGCCGGCTTTCCTTTTTCAAATCTTCGCCGATCTGGATCTCCCCTAAACGGCTGATTGGTAAAAGGGCCAGGGTTCTGATTAAGGCAGTAGCCTTTGGCGACAGGTGCAGGCGGCTGACAGAGCGGAAATGGTCGCTGCAGACCACCCCGCCGGCGGCGATTGAATAGTCAAAAATTCCTTTTTCCTTGCCGCAGATCACGCAGGCCCCCAGCTGAGGAGCTACCCCGAAGGCATCCAGGAGCTGCAGCTGGACAATTTGGGCAATAATTTCCGGGTCCTGGCCGGCCACGATCCGGTTAAAGGCCACTAGCAAAAGGTCATAGTAGCCCCCCAGTTTCTGGTACTCGCTGAAGGCATGGTCAGCTAAGTCAAAAAGATAAGAAAGATAGGCATTTTTGTCCAGGTCGGTAAAAAGCTCATCGTGCTGGCTGAGCTTCTTATAGGTCCGCAGCTGGCTGATCCCCTTGTAGCGGGTCAAGATGCCAAAAGTCCCTTCCGTAAAGGGCAAAACCGCGGCGGCCAGCTGGGACTTGGGCCGCATCCCACCTTTGGCAATTACGGTGACGATTCCCAGTTCCTTGGTCCAGAGCTTGGCCAAGAGGTCAGCCTCTTTATACTGCTGCCTTTTAAAAAGCAGGCCGTGGACATCGAGCAGGTCAGCGGCCATTAAAGTTCCTTCTTGTCATAGCCGATGGACTTTAGGAAGGCCGGGTCCTGCCGCCAGTCGCGCCGTACCTTGACCCAGAGCTTCAAGTTAACCTTCTCGCCCAGAAGATTTTCGATTTCTTTTCTGGACCGCATCCCGATCTGCTTAATCATGGACCCTCTTTGCCCGATAATGATCCGCTTTTGCCCGTCTTTTTCCACAAAAATCGTGGCATCAATCTGCAATTTACCATTGATCCGCTGGTTCATCTGGTCAACCCAGACAGCAGTTGAGTGGGGAACTTCCTGGTCGGTCAAGCGGAGGATCTGTTCTCTGATCATCTCAGCCACCACGAAGTATTCCGGCCGGTCGGTTATTTCATCTGAAGCGTAGTATTGTGGTCCTTCTGGCAGGTAGTCCTTCAAGGTCTTGAGCAAGTCGTCGACCCCGTTGCCCTGCCGGGCGGAAATTGGCAAAAATTCCGCGAACTTGCCGACGGCCTGGTAGGAGTCGATGATTGGCAAAAGCTCATTTGGGTGAACCTGGTCGATCTTGTTGATAACCAAAAATACCGGAATATCCAAATCCTTCAAAAGACCGGCCACGTATTCCTCGCCCTTGCCGGCTTCTTTAGCGTCAACCATGAACATGACTAAGTCAACGTCCTTTAAAGAAGACAGGCTGGCCTTGTCCATGTATTCGTCCAGGTCGGAATGGCTCTTGAAAATCCCCGGCGTGTCGACGAAGACAACTTGCATGTCATCTTCAGTGTAGATGCCGGAAATCTTGTTTCTGGTAGTTTGCGGCTTGGCGGAGGTGATCGCCACCTTCTGCCCGATTAAGCGGTTCATCAAGGTTGACTTGCCGACATTTGGCCGGCCAACCAATGCTACGAAACCTGACTTGTGTTTACTTGTTTGCCCCATCTTGAATGTCCTTTTCTGTGAAATGGTATGGTATCAATTGCTCAACTGTAAAGCGCTCATAGTCCCCCTGGCTGTCGGTCAGAATTACTTCCGTTTCCGGAGCCATAAATTCGCTCATTACCTGCCGGCAGGCCCCGCAAGGGGAGATTGGCCGGTCAGTGTTGCCGATGATCAAAAGGCACTTGATCTTGCCCGTCCGGCCAGCGTTCACCCAGGAGAAGATCGCCGTCCGTTCGGCGCAGTTGGTCAAGCCAAAAGAAGAGTTTTCAATATTGACCCCGGTAAAAATTTCTCCCGCGTCCGTCACTAAAGCACTGGCCACGTGAAAGTGGGAATAAGGGCTATAGGCATCCGCCAAATGGTCCTTGGCCAGCAAAAAGAGTTTTTCTTCCAACTCGTTCATGCTATTTTCCTCTTCCTTCGTCTAATTGGTCCGGATAAAGGGGCAGGCCATATTCTTCCAAAACCTTGCCCTGGATTCCAAACATTTCCTTGGCTTCGTCTGGCTCAATGTGGTCATAGCAATTTAAGTGCAAGTAGCCGTGCACGATCGTGTAGCCAAATTCCCGGTCAAAGCCGGTGCCATATTCCTTGCTGTGGCGCTCGATGACACTTGGGCACATGAACAAGTCGCCAATGTCTTCGGTAAAGTCCAGGTCCTGGGTGAACATAGACAGGTCCAGGCCGTCGTCGCCGTCTTCAATGGCGAAAGAAATCACATCGGTTGGCCGGTCTTTATCCCGGTAGTCCCGGTTGATAGCCTGCGACCGGTCTTCGTCAACGAAGTTGATGCTCATTTCCTGGGCATTGTCCTTGCCGATTTCCTTTTTCGCCATGAGGAGCAGCTGCATGATCCAGTCTTCCCAGTCCCGGTCTCCCTTAGTCAAAAAGCCGACTTCATCGCTGTAGCTTACGTCAATTCCCTGCATTATTCTCCTTCCTCTTCATATGCCTTGATAATCTTTGCTACGACTGGGTGTCGGACAACGTCAGCCGCACTGAATTCCACGAACTTGATCTGGTCGATCCCCTGCAGGATATTGCGGGCCGTGATCAAACCGCTGTTGGCCTTGCCAGGCAGGTCGATCTGGGTCATGTCCCCGTTGACCACCATCTTGGAGTTAAAGCCCAGCCGGGTTAAAAACATCTTCATTTGGGCGTCAGTCGTGTTCTGCGATTCGTCTAAAATGACGAAAGCTTCTTCCAAGGTCCGCCCTCTCATGTAAGCAAGAGGAGCGATTTCGATAACGCCCCGCTCCATCAAGCGGTCAGTTGGTCCCTGCCCTAAGATGGCATAAAGGGAGTCATAGATTGGCCGCAGGTAAGGGTCAACCTTTTCCTTAAGGTCCCCTGGCAAAAAGCCCAAGGATTCCCCGGCTTCAACTGCCGGCCGGGTCAAGATGATCTTGGAGACCTCTCCCCGCTTAAAGGCAGCAACCGCGCAGACGACAGCCAGGAAGGTCTTCCCTGTCCCGGCGGGTCCGATCCCAAAGACCACGTCGCTCTTGTTGATGGCCTCAACATAGCTCTTCTGGGTCATATTCTTGACCCGGACTGGCCGGCCCTTAGCATCTCTGATCAAGATCTGCTTGTAAAGGTCACCAAAGTATTCAGTTGTCCCCCGGTCAGCCATTTTCATGGCACTGACCACATCGGCCGGAGTTAAATTGATCCCATTGCTGGCTACCCCGTCCAGGGCCTTTAAAACCCGCAAGACGGTCTCCACCTGCTCTTCAGGTCCAGCGACCTTGATCTGACCACCCAGGTCAATAACGGTAACCTCATAGCCTTCTTCGATCAGCTTCAAATTGCTGTCATTTACGCCCACCAGCTTCTGGACATTTTCGCTGCTGTGGGGCAAAAACTTCTTTTCCAATAAAAGAACTCCTTCATTTTCAAACCAGCGGGCAAGCACATCTCTGTCCGCCAGACTATACTCTTCTAAACCAATGATACACGATTCAGGCCAAAAGAGAACACGGAAAATAAGCAAGAAAAAAGCTCCCGTTTTCACGAGAGCTTCAGTCGATTAATAATGTCTACGCTTGCGAGCGGCCTCAGATTTTAACTTTCTGCGAACGCTTGACTTTTCGTAGAATTCACGCTTGCGGTATTCTTGCAAAGTGCCACTTCTAGAAACGGAACGCTTGAAACGACGAAGAGCATCATCAATAGACTCGTTTTCGTGAACGATAGTCTTAGCCATGTGTGATCCCCCCCTTCCATTTCTTGGCATGCTGCCATAAACATTTATCTAAATTATAGCAAAAATTGACTAATTATCAATAGCCTGGACAGATTTTTTGAAAAGTTTTTGGGGCTAAGGCCCAGAAAGCGCATTATCCGGTATAATAGAGTTGATGAGGTAATCTATATGACTGAGAATAAAGCAGAAAACAAGCAAACAGAAAAAACTGAAAAGATGGAAGTCAACATTATCATTATTTCCGACTCAGCTGGGGAAACGGCCTTTAACAACGCCCAGGCGGCTGCCGTCCAGTTCCCTGACGCCGAAGTCAACTACCGCCGCTATCCTTTCATTGTTAACGAAAAGAAGCTGGCCGCTACCCTGGAAGAAATCGAGCAGTACCCTAACCTGGTCATCGTCTACAGCATGCTGGATGAGAAGCTGCAATTGCCGATCATCAAGTTTGCCCGGGAACACAAGGCTAGGTACATCGACATTTTGTCTCCGATCATTGAGGCTATCAGCCAGACGACCCATATGAAGCCGACCGGCCTGGTTGGGGCTAACCACCAATTGACCAACAAGTACTTCAACCGGATTTCCGCCATGGAATTCGCGGTTATGTACGACGACGGCAAGGATCCGCGGGGCTTTTTGGAAGCAGACGTTGTCTTGTTAGGTGTCTCCCGGACTTCCAAGACTCCCCTTTCCTTGCTTTTGGCTAACAAGGGGCTTAAGGTGGCCAACTTACCGCTAGTACCGCAGACCCACATACCAAATGAAATCTACCAAATTGACCCGACGAAGATCATTGGTTTGACCACCGATCCACAAGTGCTCAACCGCATCCGCCGGCAAAGAATGATCAGCTACGGGATGGACCCCGACACTGCCTACTCCAACATGGACTCCATCAATGCCGAACTGGACAGTGCCATGGCCTTATACAAGAAGCTGGGCTGCTTCGTGATCAACGTGGCTGAACGGTCAATCGAAGAAACCGCGGCTTTGATTATGAACCACCTGAGTTACGAAGAAGATTAATCAAATAATTGCGTAAAAAAACGCGCTACTTACAACAAACGTAAGCGCGCGTTTTTCTTTTACTTCAGCGGACTTTCATCCACTTTGAAGACTTCTCCAGAAACTGGATCAACTAAAATGAAATATTCCTTCTTGCCGTTCTCGCGCAAGCTGTCAGTTACGCTGAAGACGTAAAAATACTCTGACCGCTTGTCTGGACTGGTCTTAGTCATCAGCAGCTTGACATTGTGGTGTCCATGCTGTTTAGCGTAAGTAGTGGCGATCTCAGTCGCCAAATCCAAGCCTATATATTTTGGTTGATAGCGGCTATTGTCCCTTTCATCTGGCATCTATTTCACCACCTCACTCAGCTTTCATAACACAAGTATAATTTATTTTTTGATATTTCCCAATAACTAAACGACTTCTTGTTCTCTAAATCTGCCATAAACTTTCTGGACTTCCGTGACACCCATGAAGGCAAAGGGGTCACATTTTTCTACTGTGGTCCGGATGTCGTAGAGGTCGTAAGTGTCGATAATAGTTAAAAGGACGGTCTTTTCAGTATGCCCGTAGGCCCCTTCCACGTCATGGAAGATAGTGATCCCGCGGTGCATTTTTTCTTGAATCCCTTCGATGATAGCATTGGGATGTTCAGTAACAATCATTACCTGCAGCTTGTTGTGCTGAGTGTAGACTGAGTCGATGAAGCGGCCGTTGATGAAAATGTTCAAGACCGTGTAGAGGGCTCTGGACCAGTCAAAGAGAAAGCCGGCGATCAAAACGATGATCAAGTTGACCAAGATATTGAACTTGCCGTAGTTCACACCAGTTTTCTTCCTGACCACGATGCCTAAGATGTCCAAACCACCCGTAGAGATCCCACTCTTCAAAGCCATACCAGTGCCGATCCCGTTGAATGCTGCCCCGAAAATGGCGCAGAGGATTGGGTCCAGGCTAACTTGGGTCGGTTGGATGAAACGCATCATGATCGCGGACATGGCAACCGTGAAGATGGTGTAGCCGGTAAACTCATAGCCGATCTTGAACCAAGCTAGGATAAAGAGGGGTACGTTCAAGGCAAAGTACATCACTTCTGTTGTGATGGTAAATGGCATGTAGCGGCTGGTCACAGTGTTGACGATCTGCGCGAAGCCGGTGATCCCGGAAGAATAGATGTGGCCGGGACGCCAGAAGAAGTTCAGGGCTACGGCAATCATAACTGAGTATAGAATAGCCGCCCCGATTTTTACCAAAAAGCCATAATTGCGTGAAAAGCGATTTAAATCAAACAGCTTCATTTTTTCTGCTTTCCTTTCCGTTGTAACAGGATCAGCAGCTATTGGCTACTGGCCTTGCCCCGCCTATATAAGAAGGCAAAGCAATGAATATCCTTATTTATGATACAGTTTTTTCATAAATCATTGGGGCTTTCCCAATAACTTTTGTAAGCACCCAATAGCAGAGTATATTAAAATACGCGTGGTGCTAGTTGAAATATAGTTTCAATTTCTTAACAAAAAAGGTCCAACATTGTAGACTCTAGTTGGAAAAAAGAAAGGAGTCCTTACAATGTTTAGCCAACTATAAACGTTATAGTCACCGTTTGCAAGTAGAATTTAGAACTTTGTCGAAAATCTGCAAGAAACTTTATTACAAGTACGCCCCATCTCGGTTAACTCACCGCCGCAATGCC